>ERZ1032627.103-NODE-103-length-14924-cov-17.335329_pt1 | contig 14924 bp, 10 predicted proteins | sample MGYA00518159_ERZ1032627 | MGnify/ENA primary metagenome ERZ1032627 (study PRJEB33719, sample SAMN04261368) | wastewater metagenome | biome: periurban shantytown; feature: human; material: feces | host: Homo sapiens | place: Peru: Lima | collected 2013-01-16 ... | reverse complement strand
AATTAGGCCATGAGCAGGCCGGTCTCCGCGACGTTCTTGTACCAGTACGCGCTCGCCTTGGGATAGCGCTTCTGGGTCTCGAAGTCGATGTAGAACAGGCCGTAGCGCTTGTTGTAGCCGTTGGTCCAGGAGAACTGGTCCTGCAGCGACCACACAAAGTAACCGTCGACGTTTACGCCGCCGTCGATTGCCTTGAGGATCCATGCGAGATGCTGGCGCATGTAGTCGATGCGAGGGGCGTCGTCGATAAAGCCGTCCTCGAAGTCGTCCTTATAGCCCATGCCGTTCTCGGTGATGTAGATCTTCTTGTAGTTGGGGTAATCGTTCTTAATGCGGAGCAGCAGGTCGTAGAGGCCCTCGGGATAGATGATCCAGTCCCAATCGGTGGTGGGTACGCCTTCGCGCACGCATGACTCGCCCACGCCCTTGAGGAACCAGCGCGAGGAGCCCTTGTCGCCGGTGCCATTGTGGTTGATGTCGTTTTCGCCCTCGGCGGCACGCAGGAACTGGCACTTGTAGGTGTTGACGCCCAGGCAATCGTTGTAGGGGAGCGCGGCGGTCAGCGCGGCGATGTCCTCGTCGCGGACGTCGAGCTCGCCGCCGGCGATATGGGCCAGCTTGGTCGCGGCCTCCATGGTGTCGGCTGCATAGTGGCCGCGGAAGGTGGCGTCGAGTACCCAGCGGTTGTTGATGACGTCGGCCATACGAGCCGCCTCGCAGTCGGCAGCGCTGTTGGGATCGAGGGGATACTTGGGCTCCAGGTTCTGGACAATGCCGATCTCGCCCTCAAAGCCGCCCTCATGGAAGGCGACGACAGCCTTGGCGTGGGCCACCATCATGTTGTGCATGAGCTGGAAGGCCTTGTCCAGGCGGTACTTCTCGCCGTGCGGCCAGTTGCCGACGATAAAGCTGCCCTCGGCGGTTGCGGGAATCTCGTTAAAGGTAAACCAGTGTTTGACCTCGGTGAACTCGGCAAAGCAGAACTTGGCGTACTCGACAAAGGCGTCGATCGTCGTGCGCGTCAGGAAACCCTCGCCGCCGTTCTGGTAAAAGGCCTCGGGCGTATCAAAGTGATCGAGCGTGACATAGGGGATAACGCCAGCTTTGTTGCAGGTGGCGAAAAGCTCGTGATAGAAAGCGACACCCTCGGGGTTAATCTCGCCGGTGCCACTGGGGAAGATACGGCTCCAAGCGATGGAGACGCGAATACCGTTGATGCCAAAACGCTGGCACAAGTCGATATCGACCGGATATTTGTTGTAGAAGTCGCTTGCGGGGTCGGGGGAGAAACGACCTTGGGCTGCCAGGAAATCGTCCCAGGGCACTTTGCCCTTGCCGTGCGTACGGGTCTCGCCCTCAACCTGGTAAGCGGCGGTGGCGCCGCCAAACACAAAGCCGTCGGGGAACTGCATGGGATTGGTCATGAGTCATCCTTTCTGTGGGATACGAATAGGGAGAGGTGCCCGAACTGGGGATCCGGGCACCAACAGAGGGAGGAACTAGTCGAGGTTCTCGCGGAGCCACTTGATGGCGCCAGCGGGGTCGCGAGTAAGGTCGATATATTCCTTACCGCGCGGGGCGAGCAGCTTAATGCCCAGACGATCGGTGTCGGCCTTCATGTCGTTGTAGTAGCTACGAACCTGCGGGGCGAGCACGATGACGTCGTACTGATCCATGATGGCAGTGTGCTGGCCATAGGCGCCTGCGGAGGAAGCGATGTTCTCTCCGGTCTGTGCGGCACCTTCCTTGATGGCGTTGGCAAGCATGGCAGAGGTGCCGGCGCCGGCACACAGAACGAGGACCTTCAGGCCATCGACATCCTTCTTGGCGGATGCATCGGCAGCGGGCTCGGGCTGATCGGCGACAGGCTTGCTGTCAGCGGCGGCAACGGTCGTCTCGACGGAAGCGGTGGTCTGCTCGACAGCGGGCGCAGGGGCGTTGGCGGCGATGGCAGCGGCACCATTGGACTCGAGACCCAGCTCGGCGGCGCGCTCGGCCTCCTGGTCGCAGAGCAGCTTATCGTATGCCTTCAAGAACGGCAGGTAGATGATGGCGTCCAGCAAGATGATAATCGCGACAAATACCAGGGCGATAAGCTGGAAGTTCGTGGTGATGAAAATGCCGATGGGGGCGGGGGTGGCCCAAGGCACCACGAAGGAGAAGCCGTTCATACCCACATTGTCGATAAAGAACTTGGCAACACTCACGTTGACGCAGCCGGCGGCAACAAAGGGGATGAGCATGTAGGGGTTAAGGATCATCGGCGCGCCAAAGAGCAGCGGTTCGTTGACGGCGAAGGCAACAGGGACAATCGAGGCCTTACCGACGGCTTTGAGCTGCTTGGACTTCATGAAGAGAATCAGCAGAAGCGGCACGATGAACGTGGCGCCGGTGCCGCCGAACTCACCCACGAGCGACATGTTAAAGGTGAGGGAGTGGGCGGGGTGGCCGCCTGCCAGCAGAACCTGCAGGTTCTCGGCCTGGTTGGCAAGACGGATGGGGTCGATGCCCGGCTGGACGATCGAGGGGCCGTGGACGCCGATGAACCAGAAGAACGCGGTGGCTGCCTGGATAAGGATAAGGCCAGGATAGGTTTCTGCAGCGGTAAAGAGCGGGGAGAGCAGTTTGATAAGCAGTTCGGAGAACGGAACGCCCATGAGGTTGCGCACGACGACATCGATGATGCCGCAGATGATGACGGCGCCGCCAAAGGGGATAATGTCGCGGAAGTTCTGAGCGATGGCGCCCGGGACCTCCTTGGGCAGCTTAATGGTCAGATCGCGCGAGACGCAGAATTTGTAGACCCACACGGTGATGAACGCGGCGATATAGGCCGAGAACAGACCGCGCGTGCCCATGCTGGTGCAATCGAAGACCGAAAGTTCGGAGCCGTTGAACTTGGTGGTGAACTGCGTAACGGCGAGCAGCAGCATGCTGCACTGGGCGGCCACCATGGTGGAACCGTCGTTGAGCACTTTGCCGGCGGGCATGCGACGGTTCATGGAAGCCGTGAAGTTCTTGGCAGTGGTGCCAGCAACCATGATGCCCATAACGCCCATGGTGAAGTTGTACAGCTTGTTGCACCAGTCGATAAGCGGCTGGGGCAGCGTGATGCCGACTACGCCGGGAAGGGTGGCGATCAGCAGGAAGATCGAAGAGGTGAGGACGATGGGCATGCACCCAAGGAATCCGTCCTTAATGGCCTGGAGGTAGACGTTCCTCGAGATCTTCTCAAAGAACGGTTGATGCTTTTCGAGCATCTTTACGATGGCGTCCATAGAGCTCCTTTGCTACTTAATGCGCGACGCATGTGGATGGAACTGGTCGTCGATGGATGGTCAGGACTGCCCGGAAACCTTCCTGCTTAAGGAAGGCATTGCCAAATGACAACGTTGTCATTTCGTTAATGACAACGTAAGACATTTTTGGAAGAGCAACAAGGATTTACGGGTGAACGGTCGATATTGTCCGATAAACGGCTGATTTGTCAGTCGGGCAGGTAGTGTATGCTAGAACACAAAAAACAAGCGATGCAAAACCGACTGGAGAAGCAGTGGCAACGATGGACAAGAAAAACGTCTCGATGAACGATGTGGCGATTGCCGCAGGTGTTTCTCTCAAGACGGTGTCGCGTGTGATCAACGAGCCCGATAGCGTGCGAGAGTCGACACGCGATAAAGTCCATTCCGCAATGGAGGCGCTCGGGTTTCGAACCAACTTTGCCGCGCGTTCGCTCAAGTTGGGCCGTTACGGGTGCATCGGCGTGGTGATGTTTCACTTGTCGGGCGGCGCCGTGGACATGATTGACGGTATCGCCGATGCCGCCGAAGAACGCGGCTTTGCGCTCACGATGATCAAAAAGCGGGCAGGGGAGAAGATGACCCTTGCCGACGCAGCGCGCAGGATGTCGCAGCTGCCTGTTGATGGCATGATCTTCAATCTGCGCCAGATGGTCGATGACTTTGATACCTTTGAGGCGCCGAAAGACCTCAAGACGGTGATTATCACACCGATGGAACATCCTACCTGCTCTACCGTCAGTGACGACCAAGAGGGCGGCGCGCGTATGGCGTGCGAGTACTTTTTGGACCACGGTCACAAGAACGTGTACTTCGTTTCGGGTAAGAAAGAGTCGCTGTCGAGCCAGTGCCGTATGAAAGGTTGGCGTGCGGCACTCGAGGCACGTGGCATTGAGCCGTCCGAGCCTCTGCAAGGCGATTGGAATGCGGATAGTGGCTATGCCGCGGGCCTTGTGCTTGCCGATAAACCCGATTGCACGGCGATCCTCGCTGCTAACGACTGCATGGCAAACGGTGTGATGATGGCTCTACGTGACAAAGGGCTCAGTGTGCCCGACGACGTGTCCGTGATCGGCTTCGACGATGAGCTCTACAAGACGATTCCCAACTCGATTCTGACGTCGGTGAAGTTTCGCCACCGCGAGCTGGGCATCCGTGCGCTTAACGAGGTCGTTGCGGGTTTGGAAGCCCCGAGCTCCAGAAGTCGTACGCTTGTCTCGGGCGTGTTGGTCGAGCGTGCGAGCGTGCGGGATTTGCGGGCGTAGGCGTGCTCGGCTCGTTCATCTCAACCTGTAACAGGTAGGGCCGAAAATCTCAGCTAGATGTTACAGATTGAGATTGAGAGGATTGCCCTGTGCGTTTATCTCAATCTGTAACAATTAGACGTCCAAAACCGGTTTTAGTGTTACAGATTTAGACAATTCGGCCCCGCTTATTCCATTTGTCTCGATCTGTAACAGTTAAGGTGAAATAACCAGCTAGATGTTACAGATCGAGACAAACGGCTTCCGACCTGCGCAAAAAGGCCGGGGGCGGCGCGCCGTGTGACGTGCCGCCCCCGGCTGAGAAATGGGGACAGGTTATGTGGGCGGGTAACCCCGCAAGCCGCTAGTCCAGACGACGGGTCTGCGCTACGTGCTTGTACCAGTAGGCGCTTGCCTTGGGCGTGCGCTTCTGGGTTTCAAAGTCAACGTAGAAGAAGCCATAGCGCTTGTTGTATCCGTTGGTCCAGGAGAACTGGTCCTGCAGGCTCCACAGGAAGTAGCCGCCTACGTTGACGCCCACCTCCATGGCCTTGAGCAACCAGCGCAGGTGCTGCTCGATGTAGTCGATGCGCGGCTGGTCGTCCACAAAACCGTCTTTGTAGGGATCCTTGTAGCCCATGCCGTTTTCGGTAATGAAGATCTGCTTATAGTTGGGGTAGCGCTGCTTAATGTAGACGAGCAGATCGAACAGGCCCTCGGGATAGATGATCCAGTCCCAGTCGGTGGTGGGGATGCCAGGCTTGTTCACATGCTCGCCAATACCCTTAACGCGCCAGCGGCCGGTGCCCTTCTCGCCCGTACCGTTGTGGTGCAGGTCGTTCTCGCCATCGTAAGCCTTCAAGAAGCGGCACTGGTAGTTGTTGACGCCCAGGTAGTCGTTGTAGAGCGCGGCCTCGCGCATAATCTCGAGGTCCTCGTCCAGGATCTCGATGGTGCCGCCCGAGACGGCAGCCAGACGGTTGGCGCACTCGAGGGTGTCGGGCGCGTAGTCGCCACGGAAGGTGGCGTCGAGCAAGAACTGGTTCTGCAGCACGTGCTCGTTGTTGGCGGCTTTGATGTCGGCGGGGTCGTTCTCGTTGAGCGGATACTTAAACTCCAGCGACTGAATGACCCCGATCTTGCCCTTAAAGCCGCCGTTGTGGAAGGCCAGCACGGCCTTGGCGTGGGCGAGCATCATGTTGTGCTCGCACTGGAAGGCTTCGGCAAGATGTGCCTTGACGCCACCGGGGAAAGTGCCCTCGATGTAGGTGTTGGAGGCGTCCGCCCAGATCTCGTTAAAGGTGAACCAATAGGTCACCTGGTCGGCGTACTCCTTAAAGCAGAAGGTGGCAAAGTCCACAAAGGCGTCGATGGTCTCGCGGTTGAGGAAGTCGCCCTTCTCAAAGAGGGACAGCGGCGTATCGAAGTGATGCAGCGTGACAAACGGCTCAACGTGGTGCTTGTGACATTCGGCGAAAAGGTCGTGATAGAACTGGACGCCCTCGGGGTTAATCTCACCGGTGCCGTTGGGGAAGATGCGGCTCCAGGCGATGGAGAGGCGGATGCCGTTGATGCCGAACTCCTCGCACAGCTTCAGGTCGACGGGGTACTGGTTGTAGAAGTCCGAAGCGGGATCGGGGGAAAAGCGCCCCTGGGCCTCCAGGAAGTCGTCCCAGGCAACCTTGCCCTTACCGTGAGTGCGAGTCTCGCCCTCTACCTGGTAGGCAGCAGTGGCGCCGCCAAAGACAAAGCCCTCGGGAAACTGCGCGGGCGGGTTAGTGACGCTAGCAGGGTTAACGGACATGATGATCCAATCGTCTAAATCGAAGGGCCAGCCGGTCTTGGATGGTCGGCTGGCCCTGAGCGTTACTTACTTCGAGAGTTGCTCGCTTACGAAGGCGAGAGACTTGTCGCCGTTCTGGGAGAGCTCGATGTACTGCTTGCCACGGCAGGCAACGCACTTGTTGCCCACGCGCTCGCAGTCTTTCTGCAGGTCGGCCAGGTAGCTGGCGGCTTGCGGGGCCAGGACGACCAGATCGAAGTCGGGGAGCATGTCCACGTGGTTGCCATAGGCCTCGGCAGCGGTCTCGAGGTTAATACCGCGCTCCTTGGCGGCCTTGGCCAGCGCGTTGGCGAGCAAGCCCGAGGTTCCGCCGCCCTGGCAGAGCACGAGCACGCGCTTGCCGTTGAGGTCGCTGGCGGTCGTTGCCTCGGCAGCGGGTGCTGCGGGAACGGCGGGGGCATCGGACTTCACGGCCTCGGCAGCGGCGCCGGCGGCAACGCTCTTGGCGTCGGCCTTGCCCTGGAAGGCATCGTTGAGCTTGGCGGCCTTCTCGGCGTTCTTGGCGGCGAGCTCCTCCTGGGAGATCTCGGCCTCCTCGGCGCACTTCTGGGCGTCATAGGCACGGAAGAACGGGTAGTACAGGACGAAGTCGACGACCAGGATAAGGGCGAGCATCACAAAGGCGAGCGGCTGGAAGCCCAGACCCATGATGGTGCCGATGGGGCCGGGGACGGTCCAAGGCAGGGTGTACATAAAGCCGTTCATGCCCAAGAAGTCGATAAAGATCTTGAGGATCCAGATGTTGGCGATCGGGGCAAAGACAAACGGGACAAAGAAGACGGGGTTGAGCACGATGGGCGCGGCGAACAGCAGCGGCTCGTTGACAGCGAAGCAGACGGGAACGATGGCGGCCTTACCGACGGCGCGCATCTCCTGGGACTTGGCCAGGAAGCAGAACATAAAGACCAGGACAAGCGTGGCGCCGGTGCCGCCCATGCAGACGACGAAGTACTGGGCACCCTGGGTCAGGACAGCGGAAGCGTGCTGGCCGGCCTGGAACGCAGCTAGGTTGTCGGTCATGTTGGCAACGAGGGCGGCGGCGATGGCGGGCTCGACGATCGAGGGACCGTGGACGCCGACGAACCAGAACAGGCTCATGGCGCCGTAGATCACAGCGAGACCGATATAGCCGTCGGCAGCGGTGAACAGGGGCTGGAACACCTGGATGACGCCCTGGGCAAAGCAGAAGCCAAAGGCAGCGCGGAAGACGATGTCAAAGACCCAAAAGACGGTGATGCAGACGGAGAAGGGGATGATGTCCTTAAAGGTCTGCGAGATGTTGGGCGGAACCTGCTCGGGCATCTTGACGGTGATGTTGCGCTTAATGAAGAACTTGTAGATGATGCCGGTCACAAACGCAGCGATAAAGGCGGTCAGCAGGCCTTTGGAACCAAGGTAGGTGGTGTTGAAGCCGCTGGCAGCGTCCGTGGCGATCGTGTCGCTCGAAAGGAGCAGGAAGCCGATGATGGCCGCGCACATGCACGAGATGAAGTTGATCTGGTTGTTCTTGGGCAGATCGCGGTTCTGAGCGTCGGCGAAGTGCTTGGCTGTGGTGGCAGCGCAGGCGATGGCCAGGATACCCATGGAGTAGTTGTAGCACTTCCACAGGGCGTTGTTGATGTCATCGGGCCAGTAGAAACCCCAGATGTTGGGGACCGAGGCTACCAGGCAGAAGATGGACGAGAAGATGATGATGGGGATGACGGAGATAAAGCCGTCGCGAATCGCCTTGAGGTACTTGTTGCGGGCGATCGCGTTGAAAAAGGGCTGGCCTTTTTCGATGGTGGCGATGAGTTGCTCCATGCAATGCTCCTAAGAGTCGGTGGGTTAGCAACGATGGTAGCTTTTGACGTTCGATTGCCAAAATGTTGACGTTGCCATTTTGTGACACAAAATAAGACGCGAACCGATGGTCCCTGTGCCTGCGAACCGTCGATTCCTTGCGCGTAAACGTTTGAGCCGCCCGGTGGCTCTGTGTTTGCACAATGGCAACGTTAACATTTGGGCGACAAAAGCCGTTCGGGGAAGCAAAAATGTCGGTGAACGGTAGGTTTTGGGTGGTGAGCGTATGGTGGGGGAGGCGTTGGATATACTTGAAGACGTTTCATTTGACTGCGCAGGATGCCACTAATGGCATCGTTGACATAGAAAGATCGACCTATGGCCGCTGTTAAAAAATCGGTTTCCGTTAAGGACGTGGCGCGTCTCGCGGGCGTCTCGGAGCAGACAGTCTCGCGTACGGTGCACGATTCGCCCAGCGTGCGCCCCGAGACCAAGGAGCGCGTGCGTGCCGCCATGCGCGAGCTGGGGTATCGCCCCAATTTTGCCGGTCGATCGCTGCGCCGCGGCAAGTTTAAGACCGTCGGCGTCGCCATGTTCAACATTACCGGTACCGGCAACCTCGACCGTATGGAGGGCTTTGCTGCCGCCGCCGATAAGCACGGCTACGCCATTACCCTCACGAAAGTAGATGGGCATCCGTATACCCTCGAGAGCGCATCGTCGCGCATGAGCGCACTGCCGGTGGATGGCATGGTCGTGATCATGAATCGCATGCCGGCGGACTTTGGCACCTTCGAGCCACTGCCCGGCATGCAGACAGTGCTCGTTACGATGTTGGAGCACCCACTTTGTTCAACGGTCGATAACGACCAGTTCGATTGCTCGCGCCAGGTGGTCGAGTATTTGCTGGAGCAGGGGCACAAGACCGTGCGCTTTATCTCGTGCCCCGAGCGCTCGCTTTCGGGCATGCAGCGCGAGGAAGGCTGGCGCGAGACATTGCGCGCACATGGTATTGAGCTGCCGCGACTCATCCGTGGCGATTGGACGGCGCAGAGCGGATATGCCGCAGGCCAGGCTCTGGCGGACGATCCGGCCTGTACTGCCATCTATGCCTCCAACGACGCCATGGCCTACGGCTGCATTCGCGGGCTCGAGTCGCGCGGAAGGCGTGTGCCCGAGGACGTGAGCGTGGTGGGTGTTGATGACAGCCTGGGCGATATCGTGCCCGACCGTCGCCTGACCACCGTGCGCTTTGACAACAGGCGTGTCGGCATGTGGGCAGTCGATAAGATCGCCGGTGCCGAGGGGGGTGCGTCTGGCGTGGAGCACATGCTGATCCCCGGCGTGCTCGTAGAGGGCGATACGGTGCGCGATTTGCGCTAGGGCGCGGTCCTGTTTGGGTTTCCGTTAATCATGTTTGATATTGTTCGAAATGGTTTGGAAACCGTTCACGGGTGAAAATTGACCGTTCATAGCTTGAAATTATGTTTTGCGTTGTTCTTTTTTGTTTGAATGTTAATGTTTCTGCCATACAGAACGCAGCGCGTATGCCCGGACGCGATGCTCTCCATTGGTTCATATGTGAAAGGAACGCAATATGGCAACCAAAGAAGAAATCTCGATGGTTGGATTCGAGATCGTCGCATACGCAGGTGACGCCCAGACCGATCTGCTTGCAGCGCTCGATGCTGCTCGCGAGGGTGATTTTGAGAAGGCCGAGCAGCTGCACAAGGATGCCAGCGATGCGCTCATCGGTGCCCACGACACGCAGACCAAGCTGCTTTCGCAGGAGGCCGGCGGTGGCGAGATGGAGATGACCTTCATCATGGCTCACGCTCAGGACACTCTCATGACCACTATGATCCTGGAGAAGCAGACCCGCTTTACCATCGATGCCTACAAGCGCATCGCCGAGCTCGAGGCCAAGCTCGCCTAACGAGCCCTCACAACCTAGTCCCCTTCCATAAGCCCTGCCGCTATCCGCAGCAGGGCTTTTTCTGTCCTCCTCCAAGTTGCGGTGAAATAGGGACTGAATAGGGGCCGGCGGGCGCAAAACAATCCCTATTCCACCGCAACTCATCCCGAGATAGTCATTGGGGACAGTCTTGGTGCGCTCCGTTGGTCCTCCCGTTCGATTTTTGCTCGGTGGGTATACTTCCATCCGCAATACAGGCCGGACTGAGGAGGTATCCAAATGCCGGACAATGGATCGATTCAAAAAAGAGACGCACACGAGATGGCTCATGGGCGCCCCGTCCAAATAACCGAGCACACAACGGTGACCGAGCTGCAGCCCAGCTTGTCCGATGTCGTGTGCGCAAACAAAAAGCTGCAGATTGGCTTTATCGTTGCGCTCGTGGTGCTGGCGCTGCTGTCGGGCTTTGTGGCTCGTCCGCATTATGCCGATACCAAGACATGGGACTCCACCATTGAGGTCATTGACCAAAAGAAGGGCAACGTGTTGGCGCTCACAGCCTCATGCGTGGCGCTGTCGGCGGGCATTACTGCGCTGCCGGGCGATACGGGAACGCCGGTCGCCGAGCAACTCGCACAGCTTTCGGGCAACCTTGGTATCGTACTTGCCGTGCTATACCTCGAGAAATATTTGCTCACGATTTTGTGGTCGGTTGGCCTGGGCATCTTAATCCCGTTTGCGTTGGTGCTCTTTGCGGTGTCGCTCGGCATTCACGGGCACTGGAGTACGAGCACTGTCCTGCGCCGTGTGGCGACACGCGTGCTGGTGGTTGCCGTGATCGGTATGGCGCTTGTGCCCGCGAGCGTATGGGTGTCGCAGAAGGTCGATGAAACGTATCGCGTAAGTATTGAGCAAGCTGAGCAAAAGGCTGCGGACGCGGCCGACACCACGGACAAGTCAGCCGAGACCAGTTCAAAATCGAACAAGAAAAAATCCGAGGCCACGGAGTCCAAAAACGTACTCGAGCAGTTGACTGACGGGGCCTCGAGCCTGGTCACGTCGGTAACCAGTGGTGCCAAGCAGATGACCGACGAAATCGTGCAACAGGTGACCGATCTCATCGAAGGTGTCATCGTGATGATCGTGACCTCGTGTGTGATTCCTCTACTGGTGCTCGTGGCGTTCCTGTGGTTGGGACACGTGCTGCTGGGAATCGATATCTCCGGTCCCGCGAACTATCTGACGGGCCGCTTTCTGAGCGCTCCGTCCAAACATGCCAAGAAGAGCGGGCAGTCTGAGTAGCAAAACAGCTGTATATACCCGGGAATATCGCCGAAGGGCGGCCGAGACACGTTCTCGGCCGCCCTTTTGTTTGTTGGACACGTGGTCGCAACGTTCGCGTCAGGCGCAAGCGGTCAGCAACCATCCGTAAACGGTATTTGTTCAAAAAAGAACAAAGACAAACAAATAATTGTTGCAGTCGGTGTTCGAATGTGTTCAAATAAACATGAACAGTGAAGAACCGCACATTCAGATGCCCGGACCTGAACGCGATTCAACACTTCCAAACAGAAACTACGCACCTGCGTATCTCTCAAGGAGGATGTCATGAGGGTTGTAATCGCTTCCGATGCCGACGGTATGTCGATGAAGGAGTCCATCAAGGAGATGCTCATCGCCGACGGTCACGAGGTCGTCGACTATTCAGAGACCCCTGCCGCGGACTTTGTCGATTCCGCGACCGCCGTTGCCAAGGACCTGCTGGAGCACAAGGATTCCCAGGGCTTCGCATTCGATAAGTACGGCGTCGGCTCCTATATGGCCGCCGTCAAGATCAAGGGCATGGTCGTCGCCAACATTTCCGACGAGCGTTCCGCCTACATGACCCGCGAGCACAACGGCTCGCGCATGGTCACCATGGGCCCGGGCGTTGTGGGCACCGAGGTCGCCAAGAAGATCGCCCGCGAGTTCCTGCGTGCCCAGTACGCTGGCGGCCGTCACCAGATCCGTGTCGACATGCTCAACAAGATGGCCTAACGAGAGCCACCGAGAACTCGAACTTCTACCTCAACTTGTGAATTCAGACGAAAGGACGTTCTGATGAAGAAGACCATCGCAATCGGTTGCGACCATATCGTTACGGACGAGAAGATCTATCTGGCCGACCGCCTGGAGCAGGCTGGCTACAAGGTGCTCGACTGCGGCACCTACAGCCACACCCGTACGCACTACCCCATCTACGGTAAGGCCGTGGGCGAGGCTGTTGCCAGCGGCAAGGCCGACTTTGGTGTGGCCCTGTGCGGCACCGGCATCGGCATCACCAACGCCGTCAACAAGGTCCCCGGCGCTCGCTGCGCCCTGGTTCGCGACATGACCTCTGCCCTGTATGCCCGTCGCGAGCTCAACGCCAACATCGTGGGCTTTGGCGGCAAGATCACCGGCGAGTTCCTGATGGCCGACATCATGCTTGCCTTCCTGGAGGAGCCCTACGAGAAGACCCCCGAGCACGATGCCCTAATCGCCAAGATCGATGCCTGCAATAAGGCCGACGCCGAGGCTCAGGCTGACCCGCACTTCTTTGACGAGTTCCTCGAGAAGTGGGACCGCGGCGAGTATCACGACTAATTGGGTTACGCGGTTTTGCCAAACCGCGTAACGGGTCGACGCTGCGAAGCCATCTGGTGGGCAATCTGCCGTTCAGCTTCGACGGCATGAACAGAAGTCAATGCCGCCTCGCTTTACGGCACCTTGCCTCACCAGCTGGCTTCTCGCTGACGTTGAGCTGACCTGTAGGGTTACCGCTGTTGTTACGAAGCTTTCTGGTTCGGTAAGCTGCTCCGATAACACGTTTGCTTGCTGAGCTTGTGTGCTTCGTTTTGGTGGTGCCCGGCATTCTGCAGCTTTTCAATTGACGGCTCGCGTTTCTGTGAGGGGGCGCGGGCCGGTTTTCTATCAGCCCTATTGACTTGACGGGCTGTCGTACGAAAGGGAAGGCTCCTATGGAGTTTGTTCTTGATAACGGTTTGATTCGCGTGGCGTTGAGCACGGCGGGCGGGTCGTTCACTTCTATTGCGGCCAACGGTCGCGAGTACCTGTGGCAGGGTGACCCGGCAGTCTGGTCGGGCCAGGCACCTATTTGCTTCCCGATCTGCGGCGGTCTTCGCGAGGGTCGCGCAATGACCATGGGCGGCCGCGAGGTTAAGCTCGCCCGTCACGGCTTTGCGCGCAAACAGGAGTGGAAGCTCGAGGAGCAGAGCGACAATATGGTTGCGCTGAGCCTAAGCTCTGCCGACCATGCCGAGTTGCTCGAGCAGTACCCGTATCCGTTTAAGATTGTTGCTCGTTACACGATCGATTCGGAAAAGGTGGCCGTGTCGTACGAGGTGACCAATGAGGGTACCGAGGACATGCCGTTCTTTGTGGGCGGTCACCCTGGCTTTAAGTGCCCGCTCGACGAGGGCGAGTCCTATGACGATTACGAGCTTCGTTTTGAGCAGCGTGAGGCCACCGAGCTCTGTACTGCCGTTCCCTCGACGGGCTTGATTGATGTTGAGCATCGCAGCAAGAACCCCATGATCGGCCAGAACCTGCCGCTTACCCACGAACTCTTCGACTTCGCGGAGACCATCTTCGACGTGCTCGAGAGCCGTGTGGTTACGTTCACCAAGAAAACCGAGGACAAGGGCGTGCGCCTGACGTTCCCCGATATGCCGTACCTGATTGTGTGGAGCAAGCCCGAGGGCGACTTTGTGGCAGTTGAGCCGTGGGGTGGTCTGTCCACCTGCTCCGACGAGGACGATATTCTGGAGCACAAGCGTGGCTGCCTGGTGGCCAAGCCGGGAGAGACCGTCACTCGCGGCTTTGAGATCGAGATCCTTTAACGAGTTATCGTATGTTTGGGGCGGGTTATGCCGCCCCGGAACAGGAGTTCAACATGATTCTGACCGTTACCATGAACCCGTCGATTGATACGCGCTATCAGCTCGACAAGCTGATCATCGACGATGTTAACCGTGTGACGCCCGAAAAGACCGCTGGCGGCAAGGGCCTCAACGTGAGCCGTGTGCTGCTGCAGTTGGGCGACGATGTGCTCGCGACCGGTCTGCTCGGCGGCCACATGGGTGCCTATATGGCCGAGCTTATGGATGCCGACGGCGTCAAGAACGACTTTGTGCCCATCGCCGGTGAGACGCGCATCTGCCTGAATATCCTGCACGAGGGTAATCAGACCGAGCTGCTGGAGAGCGGCCCGCAGATCGCCCCGGCCGAGCTCGAGGCCTTTACGGCCAAGTTCGCCGAGCTTGCGGCGAAGGCGGACGTCGTGACGCTTTCGGGCTCGCTGCCGCGTGGCGTCGATGCCGGCTACTATGCCGAGCTCGTCAAGATCGCTGAGGAGGCGGGCGCCAAGGTGCTGCTCGACACCTCGGGTGCATCGCTGGAGGCCGCGCTGGAGTCCGACGCTAAGCCTGAGCTCGTAAAGCCCAACCTGACCGAGATTAACGGCCTGCTGGGTACGTCCTTTACGACCGATGATGTCGATGCCCTGCGCGAGGCGCTTGCCGCCGATGACCGTTTTGCCGGTATCCCCTGGGTTGTCGTTTCGATGGGCGCTGCCGGTTCGGTTGGCTTCCATGAGGGTCGCGCGTTCCGTGCCAAGACGCCCGCGATCGCGGCTGTGAACGCGACGGGTTCCGGTGACTCGACCATCGCCGGCTTTGCGCATGCCATTGCTGCCGGCGCCGACGACGTCACGGTGCTCAAGACCGCCAATACCTGCGGCAAGCTCAACGCCATGGATCCCAAGACCGGCCACCTGGTCATGGACCGCTGGGACGAGATCT
>ERZ1032627.100-NODE-100-length-15285-cov-18.453119_pt1 | contig 15285 bp, 9 predicted proteins | sample MGYA00518159_ERZ1032627 | MGnify/ENA primary metagenome ERZ1032627 (study PRJEB33719, sample SAMN04261368) | wastewater metagenome | biome: periurban shantytown; feature: human; material: feces | host: Homo sapiens | place: Peru: Lima | collected 2013-01-16 ... | reverse complement strand
GGCAATTATGACGAAAACAAGTTCAAGATATATTTCGGCGATACCGGTCTGTTCGTAGCGATGCTTGACGACGAGGCCAGTGATGATCTGCGGGCCAATCGTAATCTTGGTGTCTATAAGGGTGCTATGTACGAGAGCATCGTCTCTGAAGCGCTACGGAAATCCGGCTATGACCTGTACTACTACAAAAAAGAGGATTCCACACTGGAACAGGATTTCTTCGTCCGCACGCGCGAATGGCTGGTACCGGTGGAGGTGAAATCGAAAAAAGGCACCGCCAAATCCATGCGGACGCTAATCGCTTCGGATTCTTATCCGGAAATTCAGTTCGGCGTGAAACTATCCGCCGGCAATATCGGTAGCAGCGAACACGTGTTCACCGCACCATACTTCACCACATTTTTGCTCCGACGGCTCCTGCGCGCTTATGACGAGGGGCAGGCACCTATGCTCAACAATCCTGAGCGGTAGCCCCTATTCGTCTGCGGGCACGGCCTGGCCCGGGCAGGTATGGAGGACGGCGAGCATGGCGTCCTTTTCTTGGGAGGTGACGGTGAGCTGGTACTTGTCTTTGACGCCAATCTGGCGGGCCACGTAGTCGCAACGGTAGTCGGCGTTGGTGGGTAGCCAGTAGGCGGCGGAAGCCGAACCCTTCTCCTGATTGGCCGGACCGTCGACGGCCAGCAGGTTATAGGGGTCATTGCCGAATTCATGGCGTTTGGCAGTGGACCAGTCGTGCGCACCGGATTGCCAAGCGTTTTCAAGGGCCACCACATGGTCGATCTGCACTTTGGCGCTGGTGGCGCGGCCACGTACGAAATGGATGGTCTGGGCGGTGTACGGATCGGCCAGTGTGCCGGACTCGACCACACAGGAACCGGCGTATTTGTAGGTGATGTCCGTGAGATCGCGGGCGAGCACGTCGTCGCGTACGTCGCAGCCATTGCCGTCGACGTCGGCGGTGCGGAAACCGAAGGAATCGCGGTCGTAGCCGGAGGAGCTTTGGTTGTCGTCTACGGCGAGCGCGTTCAAAGTGTCGGCGGCTGAACCGGTGGCAGTGTAGCCACCGGTGATTTTGGCCACGTCGGAGCTGACCTGCGGCAGTAACAGGCCGATGGTCACGCCGATTGCTACGGCGAGAACGATGAGAATCAGCACGCGCTCCAGCGGTCCAGAGGCGTTGAAACGACGGCGGAAGTGGGCGTTACGACGTGCCATCAATCACGCATAGGTGAAGGTGAGGGGGTCGTGGCCGGCGCGGGTGGGGCCGTCGAGGGCGTCGATGGCAGCGTGTTCATCGGCGGTCAGGGCGAAGCCGAACAGGTTGAGATTCTCCTTCTGGCGGTCAGCATGCACGGACTTGGGGATGATGATCGTGCCGTTTTCGATGTGCCAACGCAGAATCACCTGGGCCGGGCTGACCTCATGGGCGGCGGCGATCTTCTCGATGGTGCCGTCGCCGGCGTTGAGGTCGGCGCCACGCGCCATCGGCGAGTAGGCCTCCACGGCGATGCCGTGCTCCTTGCAGAACGCCACCACTTCGCGCTGCTGCCACGTGGGGTGCAGCTCAATCTGATTGACGGCCGGCCATGCGCCGGTCTCCTCGTGCAGACGCTTCAGATCGGCGGGCATGAAGTTGCATACGCCGAGTGTGCGTGCCATGCCTTCGTCGCGCAGCTTGACGAACGCCTTCCAGGTGTCGGTGCTGCGCCAGTCGAACGGCGTGGGCCAATGGATCATGTACATGTCCACGTAATCGAGCTGGAGGAGTTTCAGCGAGTTGTCGAAAGCTTTGAGCGCGGAATCGTAGCCCTGCTGGGAGTCGCGCAGCTTGGTGGTGACCCACAGGGTCTCGCGCTTGGTGCCCTTGTTGTATCCGGAAGCGGCGAGCGCGCGGCCCACGCCGGCCTCGTTGTTGTAGCCGGCCGCACCATCGATATGGCGGTAGCCGGCTTCCAACGCGGATTCGACGACGGGGACCACGCCCTCGTCGTCGATACGTAGCACGCCGAGACCGACTTGCGGAATGGAATGACCGTCTTTCAAGGCGATGTCCGGCACGTTGGCGGGGTTGATGTGTCCGTTGGTCATGATGTGCGATGCTCCTTTATTGCTGCGACTACACGCCACTGTACACGGTTATGTGGGTGATGTGCGGGGGCTGCAACCAAACGGCATGATTGCGCCCGGCCTTCCGTGTGGGAGAGCCGGGCGCAATCATGACAACATCACGCTCTACTCCTGCGACCGGCCCCGCCCTATTGTTCCCGGACGCGAATTTGCCTCCAACCACAATGATGCCCAGCGCCATTGCGGAGCCCCTCTTCCCCTCCTCTGGGCACGAATTTGTCCCGGTGAAAACGTCAATCGATTGACGTTTCTACCGGGACAGAAATCGTTGTCCCGGTACGCAATTTCGGCCCATTTTTGAGAACCGGGACAAACCAATTTTCAAAGTCCACATACCCCGACAAGCAGAATCGGCGGAATACCGCCAATCCCGAGATCGACATGTTGTCCCGGTTCGCACATAAAACGATTGACGCTCGTATCGGGGCAACGAGAATTGTCCCGGTACGCGAAAAACGCCCGTTTTTTCAAACCGGGACAATGATTTCTGTCCCGGTATTAACATCAATCGATTGATGCGCGAACCGGGACAGAATCGCATCGCTACGCCGAGACAGCCGCATCTGGCAGACGACAGCCGACAGCCAGCAACTGGCAACCGCATCATAATGCCGCATCAGTCTCTATCAGGAGCGCTTACGACGCAAAGCAAACAAGGCCCCGCCGGCTGCACCGAGAACGACGACCGCAAGACCCACGGCAGTCACCGCGCTGCCGGTATTGCTCAGCACGCCAGTGGCCTTGTTGCCATTCGCACCGTTGGTCTTATCGCCATCGCCATCGTTGTCGCCGATATTGTTCACGGCCTCGGCGACCGTGCGAATCTCATCGGCCTGACCTTGCGGGCTGATGTCGTATTTCTTGAGGTTATCGGCGGTTACTTTACTGGGCACTGTGTTGGAATCGTCGTCGCTATCATCCAAGGTGTATGCCCACGACGTTTCCGCCATGGAACACCGGCAACAACGTGCTCACGCGGCATGGCGTGTACTGGCGACAGTCACCACGGCGACCCCGCCATGGAACGTGGCACAACCATGCGGGGGACGCTCTATGTGCATTCAGTCATGCTGCCGATGCTCTTTAACTTGCATATCCACGAGGGCGGCACGAGGCAATTCGGCCGCCTTTACCCGTACATCCATGGGGCGGCGAAAATCCCATGGGGCGGTAACTTGCCCATGGGGCGGTCGGTAAAATTTTACCTTCCGCAGAATAAAGCCATTTTCAGCCACCGCCCCATGAGGAATTCACCGCCCCATGAGCCAATCACCACCCCATGAAACAGCTCATTCGCACAGCAACACTATTTGCCGAGCAACACCCGCTTGGCGAGTTCGGGACCGTATTCCGCCAATGCGGAGTCTTCCGACGCGATGCTGGCGTGGCCACCATTATGCTCACCATTGTCATCAACACCAACACCAACACCAACACCATCGTCGTTACCACCACCATCGCCAGCCGTCGCAAGATTCTCAGTGAGCTTGGCGACCAGACGCGCATGGGCCTTTTCGTCGATCTTCACGAAAATCGCGAACACAATCAGGCCAAGCACAATGCACACCAGCGGAATCATGAAGGCGAAGGTCTTGAAGATGGTGATGTCCTTGGCCGTCATGTCGGCGGCGGTGGCGGAACCGATCATGCCGGCGGCCACGGCCACGAAGCCGACGAAGCCGTTGGAGAATGCGCCGGCGATCTTGTCGAGCATCGGACGCACGGACAGCGTCACGGCTTCGTTGCGTTTGCCTGTTTTCAGCTGGCCGTATTCAATGGAGTCCTCAAGGCACACGATCACGGTCATCTGAATCTGGGTCTGCGGCAGGTAGAACAGCACTAGTGCCACCAGCAGCAGCGGTATATTCGTGGAGGCGACAATCAGCAGCAGGTAGGCCACGACCATCACGGACATGCCGATGAGGAACAGATAACGGCGGGGCACCCACCTAGTGATGACCGGGAACAGTACCGACATAATCAGACCGCACACAATAGGGATGACGCCGGTGACCGGGAAAAGGTCCATGCGACCAATCACGTATTTGAACAGGTAGACCATCACGCCACCGGTGGCCACGTTGGCGACGGCGTAGAACACATAAGACAAAGCGGTCCACATGAGCTGGTCGTTGTGAATCAGGGCGCGGAACGCTTCAATCGGGTTACCGTTCTCCTGGGCCTTGGTGCGCAGCGTGCTCTGTTTTTCCTTGACACCGAACACTACACTCAGAGCCGTGAGAGCGCCGAGCAGGGCCACGATGATGATGAACGCGGTCCAACCATTCTGGTTCTGCTGGCCGGCATCGAAGCTGAAGAAGGTGACGATGGGCATCACGGCGATAGTCAGACCGTTGTACCCGAGCGATCCGGTGAAGGTGCCGGCTGCGGTGTAGATGCCGCGCTGATGGGAGTCGGAAGAGATGGAGGGGATCATTCCCCAGTAGGAGATATCGCGCAGGGAGTAGAACACATCGAGCACCACGAACACCACCACGAACAGGACGATGAACAGCGTGGTGTTGACGTTGACCAAGCCGAACAGGCCAGTGTAGACCATGACGATCAGCACGGCGGACACCAGACCGCCGATGAGCTGCCAAGGGCGGAATCGCCCGAGTTTGGTGGTGGTGTTATCCACCAGGTTGCCCAGCAGCGGGTCCACGAAGATTTCCGCGATACGAATGATCACGATCAGCGAGGTGATGATGCCGATGAGCTTGCCCGCCACGGCCTTGTCCACTCCGGAGAACAGCGAGTTGGTCACATAGACCACGAAGTAGGTGCTTAGCGCGTTGTAGAACGCCGACTGGCCGAAGTTGCCGAGCGCGTAGGCCACAAGTCGCGCGGGAGCAATGGCCTCTTTCTCATCATGATGGGATTGCGTAGACGATTCAGTTGATGCCGTCATCAGATACATTCCTCCAGATTCCATGTACGCATATCAGCGATGTTGCGGCAATTCACACATCGCGCGTGCGATACACCGGTAAACCAAAAAAATAATATACACCAGATCGTAGAGAAAACACACATAAAGTTGCTACTTAAGCACAGAAATTAACAAAAAGTCACTAAACGATTGAACGGCGTCTCTTATCGTGGGGGGGGGGAGATGCACGAACTCGGAGCGGAGTGAACGGCTACCTCCGATGACACATGGGGCCACTCAAACGAGTGACAATTACGAGTTACGACGGGAGATGACAATGTTCCGCAAGGCTCCCCTCAGTCACCTTCGGTGACAGCTCCCCCCAGGGAGGGGAGCCAGATTAGCGTCAGCGTGTGGAGGCGCGGGCGATGACTTGGGATTCGGTGGTGAGCAGTTCGGGTTTGGTGATGCTGCCGTCGATGCGTCCGAGGATGCGATTCACTGCCGTGGGAGCTGTCCAGTCAAGGCGGGAATCCATGGTGGTCAGCGGAATCTGCAGGTAGGGGGCTTCCTCGTTGTTGTCGAAGCCGATGACCTGCACCTGCGCGGGCACCTCATAACCAGCGGTGCGCAGAGCGGTCAATGCGCCGATGGCCAACTGATCGTTCAGTGCGATCACACCGTCGAATGGCACGCCGGAATCAATCAGTCGCTGAGTCACGCGAGCGCCAGCGCCGATGGTCCAATCCTGATCGGTGTTGCCAATCAGATGAGGATCCAGCTCAAGCCCACGGCGGCGCGTTTCTTCAATGACACCACGCAAACGCAGTTGTGCGTTGCCTTCCACAGCCTGCAACAAAGCGGCCGCGTTATAGTCGTCTCGTGCGCCCACTACAGCGAGGCGAGAAGAACCTCGATCGTATAGGTAGCCTGCCGCTGTTGCTGCGGCGGCAACATCGTCCGGAGTCACGTGGTCGGCAACACCCCATGTGGTTCGGGCACCGACAATAACCAGCGGGAAATCGACCTTCAGGTCTTCGGGCGAAATATCCTCCACCTCGCTCATGGAGAGAATCATGCCGTCTGACACGGTGGAGTTGAAGTTCTTGAGCAGGTCACGCGCTCCTTTGGCCGAGCCCTCTGCATACGTGGTGACGTATACGGAGTAGTCGCGCTGACGGGCGGCCTCGATGGTGCGGTTGGCTAACTCGGCCAGATATGGCGGAATCAGCGAAGGCACGGCAAGGGTGATGAAACCGGTGTGATCGCGGTTGAGGTTGCGGGCGGCCACGTTGACTCGGTAGCCGAGGTCCTTAATGACTGTTTCAACCTTTGTACGGGTTTCATCGGTCATACGCCCGGAGCCATTGATCACGTTCGACGCAGTTTTGAGCGATACACCGGCGGCCTGAGCGACATCGCGTAGCGTCACTCGACGCTTGGCTGTTTTCTCGTCGCTCATGCCACACTCCTCTATCCGGACAACATTGCCATTCTAGCGCGGTTTAGCAGGACGTTTTAGCGATAAGAATGGCGTTGCGGTTCAGCGTATATCCAACGGCGTCAGTCTCGCAACGGTGGGCGATGATGGGATCACCTTCCACACCGTTGACGGCAACGGGCTGCTTCGAACGGTTCAGATAGAAATCGAAGCGGATGGTACCGTCTGAGGATTGGCGGATGGTGTGCAGGATGCGGGGGTCATGAGTCGTGGCTGCTGCGGTCGTAGTTGCGGCGTTGATCTCTCCCCCACCCGGCCTTTGGTCGGGAGCCCTTTCGTCGGAGGGGGCTGTTGTGTTGAGTTCCTTGAGCAAGTGGGTGATGTCGTGGCGGCCAAGATCGCAGCCCACGTAGATGGCGGCACCTTGGCCGTGGGGGTGACTGGTGATGGCGGGGACGCCGTCGAGCTCCCAGTCAGCAGCGGCTGTACCCACGTACGTGGCAAGCACGCGAGTGTCTGGAGCGACCGAGGTCACGTCATTCTGCCACAGACGTGTCGTGAGTCCATTCGACAAACCGATTTCGGCCGGTTCGTCTTCGGCTTCTTCTCCGAGGATGTTGAATTCTTCGGAGCGGATGCCGAGCATGTCGCGCAGAAGTCCGTTGCCGGCGCCGGGGTATCCGCCGAGACCGATGTGGAAGTGTTCGTCGATCAGGCCGGTGGCATAGCCGACGATGACCGTACCGCCGTTTTCGGCGAAGTCCGCGATGCGACGGGTATCCTCGTCGGACAGGGCGATCACGGTGGGCAGCACGATAGTCTGGTAGCCGCTCCAATCGTAGGCGAGCGGGACCACGTCCGCGCGCGCTCCGGCATCGAGATATCCGCGATACCAGTCGCGTACGTCATGCCAGTGATTGAGTTTCATGCTGGGCAGGGTCTCGGAGCGAGTGGCCCATTCGGATTCCGCACTAAACAGAATCGCCGTGTCCGCGCGCTTCAGTTCCGTGTCTTGCACACCCGCGTCGGACAGCGTCTTCAGCGCGGCGCCGAGTTCGCACACTCCTCGAAACAGTTTCGTATCGGAGCCCGCGTGGGGCACCATCGCGGAGTGGAACGCCTCGGCACCCGATGCGGATTGTCTCCATTGGAAGAAGTTGATGGCGTCGGCACCCATGGCCACGTGGGCCAAGGAGTCGCGCATGAGCTCGCCGGCGCGCTTGCGCGTGTTAAGCGGCTTCCATTGGACGGCGGAGGTGGAGTGCTCCATCACGTACCACGGCTTGCCGAGCGCGAGCGAGTCCATGAGCGCGTCCGAGCAGGCGAGTTCGTCCAGATGGGATTCGCCCTCATGGAAGTAGTGATCGTTGGACACGAAGTCCACTTCGTTTGCCCATTGCGCGTAGTCCATGGTGCATTGGTCGGTGGAGACCATGAAGTTCGTGGTGAACGGCTTGCCGGGGCAGATTTCTTCGATGGCGTCGCGTTCGGCCTTGTAGAAGTCGAGCAGCATGTCGTTGCCGAACCGCTCGTAATCCAACTGCTGGGGCGGGTTGACCATGCTGTCGCCGCCCATGTGGCGAGGCAGCAACACCTCGTCGAAGCTGTTCACGTGCTGGGACCAGAAGGCCGTGCCCCACGCTTCGTTCAACGCGTCGACGGTCCCGTATTTGGCCTCGCACCACGTGCGGAACGCGGCCAAGGCGTTGTCGGAGTAGTCGTAGCGGTTGTTCCAGCCGTATTCGTTGCCCATGTGCCAGGCCGTCACGTATGGATTGTCCTTGTAGTGTTCGGCAAGTTTGCGGCACAGGCGCAGCGCGTATTCCTTGAGCACCGGGCTTGTGGGCTGCCACGACTGGCGTGAGCCCGCATTGACCACATGGCCGTACCGATCGATTGGCAGCACCTCAGGATGACGCTCGTACAGCCACAACGGGGCCGTGGCAGTGGCCGATGCCAGGTCCACGGCGATGCTCGCCGCGCCGAGCTTGTCGATCACGTGGTCAAGCCACTCGAACGTGAACTCGCCCTCGCGCGGTTCGATCTTGTCCCAGCTGAAGATGGCGAGGGCCACGGTGTTGACGCCGGCTTGGACCATCAGGCGAATGTCCTCGTCCAGTGTCTCCTCGGGCCACTGGTCCGGATTGTAGTCGCCGCCGAACGCGATGCCACGACCGGATTCAGTCAGCAGGGACGGCCACCTGAACGTTCTACGAGTAGTCATATCAATCAAGTCCTTTATTGTACCGGCTCATGGCCAATGCTATGTTGCTGGCGGCGGCCGTTGCTGCGATGACCTTCTTGGTGTTGCGCATGTTATCTCCTCCTGAGCCGTTGGGATTGGTCGTGGCTTCGGGACTTTGGACTTACCTTGGGCCTGGGTTCCTCGCCTGCGATATGCTCCGCTGACGGTCTTTTTTGGGGTGTTTTCTTTGGTACACCCGTGTACCAATATCTATGATGATACACCCGTGTACCAATTTGTCAAAATCAAGCGACACGCCTGATTTCCCGCCAAAACTCGCCACCTCGGGCACACAGAAGAATCTTCAGCCTCCGACATCCACAATTCCGAGAGCGTTCACATTCGTGGATGTCCAGCGCCAGACGGAGCCAGTTCGGCTAGTATGAATAGGCACCACCATAGCTGTATTGAGAGGAAGAGCACATGGCGGGACTGTTTCGGACTGCTTCCAAGCAGCCCAATCCTTTAGGAACAGCCATACGCACCCGCGGATCAGGAAAATATACATTCGGACTGGCTTTGAGTGCGGGTCTTGCCGGATTACTGTACGGCTACGACACCGTCTCCATCTCCGGTGCCATCGAATTCCTGCGCGCCAGATACGGGCTCAGTACTCTCATGGAGGGCCTCGTCGTTTCCTCCATCATGCTCGGTGCCGTCATCGGAGCGGCCACCGCCGGATTCCTTTCCGACCGATTCGGCAGGAAACGTATCCTTATTATCGGCGGCGCGTTCTTCCTCGTTGCGGCTGTATGGAGTGCGCTGACGATAGGTCCCATAGCGCTTATCGTGGCGCGCGTGGCCGGCGGCTACGGCATCGGCCTGACCGCCGCGCTGGCCGTCACATACATCACCGAATCGGCTCCGGCCAACATCCGTGGTCTGCTCGCCTTCTCTTATCAGCTGCTTGCGGTTTGCGGTATCTTCCTGACCAACGTCATCAACTACATCATCGCCTCCCACGGATCAAACGACTGGGATATCGCCACTGGATGGCGCTGGATGCTGGGATTAGGCGCGATTTCGGCCGCCACCTTCCTGCTGGCTATGCGGAGGGCACCGGAAAGCCCACGATTCCTCATTCAGGTAGGCAGAACCGATGAAGGTTTCGCGGTGCTCGAGCACATCCTCGGCACCGAACGCGCACGCCTGCGCACCGATGACATCCAAGCCTCGGTCAAACTGGAAACCGAGATGTCGCACGAATTCCATGATTTATTCCGTCCAGGCCTGCGACGGGCACTCGTCATCGGCATCTTTCTCGCCGTGTTCAACCAGTTCATCGGCATGAACGCCATTTCCTACTATGGGCCGGTGATGTTCTCGGATCTCGGGTTCGCCGGGGACACTCAGTTCCTCGCGGCCGCCAGCGTAGGCGGCGTGGAACTGGTGGCCACCGTGGTAGGCATGTACCTGATCGACACGTTCGGCCGTAAACGTCTTATGGAAATAGGCACCGGCATGATGTGCGTGTTCGCGCTATGCATTTCGGGCTCGTATTTCATGGGCAATTCGCTGCTGACGCTTATATTCGTCATGGCGTTCACCATATCGTTCGCCTTTTCGATGGGACCGATTCCCTGGATTGTGATTCCCGAGCTCTTCCCCACGTATCTGCGCGGTCGCGCCACCGGATTGTGTGTGATGTGTCTGCTGTTCGCCAACTGGATCATCGCACAATTCACGCCGATGATGATCAATGGATTGGGCGGCGGCATATCGTTCGCGATTTTCGCGGTTCTGGATCTGATTTGCCTGTTCGGCATCGTGGCGTTGGTGCCGGAGACAATGGGACGCACGCTGGAGGAAATCGAGCATCTATGGCAGCCGAAAACCGATTTGGCCTACGCAAAATACGCGCTGAGCACGGCTGATGCGAATATCCGCCACGCGGAAGCCACACTGCGTCGTATTGAAAACGAACGTCAGCAGGCATTGGGCATTATGGATGCGGCTGAGCGGGCTCGCGCTGCGGCACAGCAGAAGATTTTCGCCATAGAGACCGCCAAAAGGGTCGAGGCAGAACGGCTGGAGGCGCAGCGCGCTGCCGAGGAAGCCGCCAAGGCAGCGGCGAATATGGCTGCAGAAGAAGACACGGCAGCGACCGTCTCGGAAGTTACGACGGATGAGAACGTGCCGTCGCTTATGCGGCGTACGAGGGGCGCTGTTCTGGTTGGTAAGTCATCCAGTAGACGGCACGACGGTGAGTATACGGACGGCTCTGCGAACGGCCCTGCGGATGGCTCTGTGGATGGCTCCGTGACTGACTCTGCGGATGGTGCGATGCTGGACGGCGCGGCGGCCGAGGCAGCGGCCAGCGCAGCAGTCGCGGCCTTGGCCGATTCACTGCCCGACGATCCATTCACGCTGGCGAATCGGCCGACTACGCGCAGTGGTGCGGATGATACAGATAGCGTTGATGCCGCAGATGCCGTTGATTCCGCGAATGACGCGAATCGAAACCGCAAGCAGACAAATGCCGTGCAGCCGGCACATATGGCCTCTATTGAGCACGCGCACAGTGCCGATACGCCTCGCGGAGTGTTGTTGCCCAGTGCCGACGAGGATTCCTACAGCGAGCATTCCTTCGCCGAGACGGATGACGACCGCGAGGCTCAGGCCATCGACGCGGCCCTCGACTCTCTGGATGCCCTTATCAGAGGCTGATATATAAGGAAATCCTGTATTGCAGAGTATTGCGGCCTGTGACTGTGCGACTTTACAGATTCAGCACCGCATCGGCAACGCGCATGGCGGATTCACGGTGAGAGACCAGCACCACAGCCACGTCTTGCCCCTTATCCGCATTCTGCTCGCTCTTGGACAGCTCATGAATGGAACGCAGAATGATGGCTTCATTCAAGGCATCCAGACGACTGGTCGGCTCGTCGAAGAGCACCAAGTCGGCATTGCGCAGGAATACACGGGCCAAGCCGATGCGCTGGCGTTCGCCTTCAGACAGTCGGTCGCCCAGCTCGCCCACCTGGGTGTCGAGCCCATCCGGCAGGGAATCGATCAGGTCGAGCACGGATGCCTTGGCGAGGGCTTCGCGGAGTCGGGCGTCAAGAACACCGGCCGCTCCCCCATTGCGAATCTCCGATTCAGGCAAGGCGATAAGCAGATTCTCTCGAATCGTGCCGTCGAACAGGTGGGTCTCCTGACTCATCATGGCCTGAATACGGCGGCGGGCATGCACATCGATTTGCGGTAGCGGCGTGCCGGACAGCGTCACTTGGCCGCGCTGCGGATCCCAATAGCGCATCAGCAGCTTCAGCATAGTGGACTTGCCCCGGCCGGACGGGCCTTGGATACCGAGGATGCCGTGCTGCGGCACATCGAGCGAGAAGTCGGCGAGAATCGCCTCGCTCCCCTCCCCCGGGTACGCGAAGGTGACGCGGTCAAGGCGCATGCCCTCATAATCCGAGTTCGCAGTGCCAGTTTCCACCACGGCCGGCGCTTCGTCCATCAGGCCGAACAGACGACGGGCGGAGGCGAAGGTCTGGGTGAGGTTCGCGGGCAGGGCGGCGAGCGCCAGCGTCGGCCCGAACGAGCTGGCGAGCAGCGCGAAGGCGGCGACCAGCGCCGGGATATCGTAGAGGTTCACGCCGGCAAGATTGATGGCGATGCCGGCAGCCGCCGAGGTAAGCAATGCAACCATCAATCCGCCGACACCGGCGAACCGGCCGTTGACACGGCTGAGTTTGGCATGGTCACGCCATAGCGCGCGCGTGCGGTCTTCGATGGCCTGCGCACGATCTTCACCCCGACCGAATCGGATGATCTCGTCGAGACCGCGCATGTCGTCGAGCATCACGTTGTCGAGTTCGCCGGCCGCGCCACGGATGGCGGGGCCCAGATTGCGCACGCCGGTGGCGAAGAAGCGCGGCACAATGATGCCGATGATCAGATGGGAGACGATCAGCGCCAACGCCATCCAGGGGCTCAGCGTGGCCGCCACGATGGCGTAGACGATGGTGGTGGTCACGGCTATGGCCACGGGGCTGATGGTATGCGCGAAGAAGATTTCGAGCAGTTCCACGTCGGTGGTGAGCATGGCGATGAGGTCGCCCTTGCCCTTGCCGGCGAGCTTGGCCGGAGCGAGGCGGCGAAGGGCGGCGAAAGCCTTGGAGCGGAAGAGCGCGAGCAGGTGGAAGGCCACGTTGTGGTTCAGATATTGCTCAACGTAGCGCGTCAGGCCGCGCAACACCGCGCAAACAATCATGGCGGTGATTGCACCGGCCGCACTCATGCCCCACACGGGGTTGCCGGCGAGCGCGAATCCGGCGATGATGCCGAACACCGGTAGGAAGGTTGCGGCAAGGTGACCGATGGTGCCGGCCGTGGAAGCCGCGACCATAAGCCCGGCCAGTGGCTTGGCCTCCCCGAGTAGTCGCTTGATGACCTGGAACGTGCTCATCTCGGCCGGAGCTGCAGCCGGAGCTGCGCCCACAGCCGCCCCGCTCCCGCTGGCGGAAGCTGTCAGCGAAGCTGGCTGAGGGTGGTCAGCCCCAAAGTTCTCGATATCCGCCTGAGTAGTGAACAACTTGGCGTACACGCCGCCGGCCGCCATGAGTTCGGCATGCGTGCCGGTTTCCACCGACTTGCCGTGTTCGAGCACCACCACTTGGTCGGCGTGCTCGGCGTTGGCCATGCGATGGGTGATCATGATCACCGTCTTGCTGCGGGATTGCACCAGTTCGCGGATGGTCGCGAGAATCAGTTCCTCGGATTCCACATCCACACTGCTGGTGGCCTCGTCGAATACGAATACCGGCGAATCATGCAGAAGCGCACGGGCGATGGCGATACGCTGGCGCTGGCCACCGGACAGGTTGGCGGCGTCGGGCTCAATCGTCATGTCAAGGCCGTCCGGCTGCGAACGCACGAAGTCGGCGATACGGGCCTGTTCGAGCGCGTCCCAGAGACGGGAATCCACGGCGTCGGACGCGGCTTCACCGTTCTGGCCGTCATCGGGCAAAGCCATCAGAAGGTTCTCACGCAGAGTACCGGCAAACAGATGGCTACTGGCACCGATCAGGGTGATGGTTCGGGCGAGCGTCTCTCCGGACAGGTCGGATACCTTGACGCCGTTCAGCGTAAGCGAGCCTTGGTATCCGGTCAGCGTACCGGCAAGCAGCGCGGCAGCCGTGGATTTGCCGGAACCGGAGATGCCGACGATGGCGGTGAGTTGACCGGGGTAGGCAGTGAAGGTGAGGTCGGTGAGCGCAGGTGCCGGCGCGGAATTCGTTTGTTGAACGGCGGCACCGGAATCGGCGCTGTCATAGGAATAGCCGACGTGGTCGAAGCTGACGGTGATTCCGCCATCGGCCTTGGTACCGGCCTTGGTACCGGCATCAGTCCCGGCATCGGTACCAGCGGTGGCCGGCAGCGTGGCAGTGCCGTGGGCGGGCTCGGGGGTGTCCAGCAGGGCGAAGATGCGCTTGGTGGAGGTCATGCCGTTCATCGCCACGTGGAAGTAGGAGCCGAGCTGGCGCATGGGGATGAAGAATTCAGCGGACAGCAGCACGATCAGCAACAGTCCGGCGAGGGTGAGCGGGAAGCCCGCACCGAACGGCATCAGGTATTGCAGGCCGTAGGCCAGGTAGGCGAACGCACCGGGCAGGTGGGCGGCGAGCATAATCGGAGACCAGCCGGCGGCGCTGGCTCCTGCGGCGGCCGCGGCGGTATGCGCATACTGCCATAGAGCCACACCAATGCCGGCCGCCGCACCGCCGTAGGCCACGATATCCATGGCGGTCAGCGAGCGCAGCTGGATCTGCAGCACGCGCATGGTCATGACGCGGAAGCCTTCGGCCTTCTTGTCCATTTCGGCGGCGGCACGGTCGTCGGCGTCGAAGTTCTTCAGGGTTTCGAGGCCTTGCAGGTTGTCGAGGAATGCGGCACCCATGTCGGTGTATCGGCCCCAGTATTTTTTGAAGGCGCGGGCGGCGGTCATGGATACGATGCCGGTGACAATAATAATGAGCGGCGCGCAGACGAGCATGGTCACGGCGGCCGGCATGTTGATCGGCGCAATCACGGCGAACAGGGTGATCGGCGCAAGAATCGCATAGAAGAGCTGCGGCAGGAACAGTTCGAAGAAGCTTTGAATCTGCTCGACGCCTTCGCCGGCGGACTGGACCACATCCGAGGTCTTGACGCGCGACCTGTAGGACGGGCCGAGGGCCACCATTTTGCGGTACAGCTTGGAACGCAAAGCGAGCTTGACCCGTTCGGCGGCTTCGGTGCCGAGGCGTGTGGCGTGTGTGGTGGCCAGGTAGCGAACCAGCATGCAGACGATCGCCAAGGCCACGTAAACCATGAGGTCGCCGGCCATCGGGGCGACGGTGGTGCCCGAAACGCCGAACAGATTGGCGGGGCACTCGGAGACCGAGGCGGCGTTACAGGAGAAAGTGTGTGGGTCGGCTGCGGCGAGCAGTCCTTGCAGCAGCATGACCAGCGAAAGCATGAAGCCGATATTGGCAAGCAGCCCAACCCACATCAGAGCCACTTTGCCGGCTATGAGCTTGCCGAGACCTGGTGCCAATTGGAACAGTCGTTTGTCGAACATGGTTCGCTTCCCCTTGCCGTGTTGTT
>ERZ1032627.94-NODE-94-length-15931-cov-14.946145_pt1 | contig 15931 bp, 11 predicted proteins | sample MGYA00518159_ERZ1032627 | MGnify/ENA primary metagenome ERZ1032627 (study PRJEB33719, sample SAMN04261368) | wastewater metagenome | biome: periurban shantytown; feature: human; material: feces | host: Homo sapiens | place: Peru: Lima | collected 2013-01-16 ... | reverse complement strand
AGGACGTCAAGAACTCCGCCTACACCATCATCGAGAAGAAGCACGCCACCTACTACGGCGTCGCCATGGCCGTTAAGCGCATCTGCACTGCCGTCATGCGCGATGAGCAGACCGTTCTGCCCGTTTCCTCGCTCATGGTGGGCGAGTATGGCCTGTCCGATCTTGCCATCTCCATGCCGACGGTCGTTGGCCGCGACGGCGTTGTCTGCCGCGTCCCCGTGCCGCTGAACGATGGCGAGCAGCATGAGCTCACCGCCTCTGCAAAGGCCCTCAAGGACATCATCGACAGCGTCGACTTCTCCTGCTAAATCAAGCTTGCTAGAGCAAAAAGTTACAATGAAGGCGTCCGGGTCCACACGGCCCGGGCGCCTTTTTGGTGCAAGGTAACCTGACCCCAATGCACCATAGTTGATGGGAGGGCCATGTCGGATTCGCCTAATTTTTTGACCTATGCCCAGACGGCGTTTGATCCGTTTGAGGAGAGGCCGTTCTGCGCGGTGGATAGCCTCGTCTTTGCGTGGTTGTCCTATTTGCGTTTGCCGGGTGATATGGCGGAGCTGACGAACTGGCAGGGCCTAGACGTACGCGAGCTGCTGCGTGCCGAGTGCTACCGGGACATGATTGACGACTTGTGGGATCCAGAGGGGAGCAGGGCCTTGTTGGAGGCCGTGGCAGCAAGCCCTCGCTACCGTGGCGTGCACGTTTGCGGCTATCGTGCCGTGAGCGATGTGGTGGCGACAGAGCAGTTTGCAGCCATGGCGTTCCGGTTTCCGGCGGGGTTTAGCTATCTTTCCTTCCGGGGGACCGACAGCACGATTGTGGGCTGGAAAGAGGACTTTAACATGGCGTTCCGGTATCCTGTGCCGGCCCAGGAATCCGCGGCGCGTTATGTGGACGAGGCGGCGGATGCGATTGACGGGCCGCTTTTGTGCGGAGGTCATTCCAAGGGTGGAAACCTTGCGGTGTACGGTGCGGCGATGTGCTCCGATGTCACCCGTGCGCGAATCGAACGGGCGTATTCCCATGATGGTCCGGGTTTCGTCGAGGAGTTTCTGAACGGCAACGCCTTTGCCGATCTTTCCGGTCGAATCGACAAGACGCTACCTCGGTCGTCGATCTTTGGCATGATGTTCGAGACGCAGGAGGATTATGCCATCGTTGAGAGCACCGAGTTCAGCCTGCTGCAGCACAATCCCTTTAGCTGGGTGGTTGATGGTCGCGACTTCGTGTACTGTGAGCGCCTGTCCGCCGGTGCTCGATACGTTGATGGCTCCATTCGCGAGATGCTGCTTGCAGTTTCGCCTAGCGAGCGCGAGCGTTTTGTAGATGCGTTGTTCTCCGTGTTTGAGGCTACGGGTGCTGAGCGGTTTGCGGATATCGCTGGGAATCTGCGCGAGAGCCTGCCCGTGATGCTCCAGGCTGCGCAAGGGTTTGACAAGGATACGCGACGCTTTGTCTCGCAGACCATCGTGGCAATTCTTAAGTGTGCGCTGCTGCCCAAACGACCCCAGATCGACATGCCCGCCGCCGGCAAGAGTTTGGCAGAACAGCTCGAGGCTTGGCAGTCCGAGCTCCTGCGCTAGCCATTGGTGCAAAGCAACCTGTCCCCGATGCACCAATCTTCGATGCGCCTGGGGCGGGCTCGACCGCTATACTGGTTCGTGCCGAAATCGATCTAGAACGGAATGCCGTATATGAAAATCAATCACGCGATTCTGCATATCCTGGACTTTGACTCTGCCGTCAACGTTATGAGCCAGCGCGAGCTCGATACCGAAAGCCGTGCCGTGCGCAATTTCGTAACCACGCATCTGCGCCGTGCACGCACCTCGGCCGACAATAAACGCGCCACGTTTGCCGAGAACTCTGCGTTTGGCGGCGAGCTCAAGGGCTATTTCTTTGGCGAGCGCGAGTTCGTGGACCTGTCGCAGCAGATTGCGGAGTTTATCTCTTCCGAGCTCACCAAAGCCGAGAAAGCCGAGTCCACCGACGTGCTCGTGGCCGATTTTGACGACGATGAGGATGCCCGCTGGTTTGCCGTGATGCTGCTGGGCTCCAAGCAGGCTTTTATGCACGAAGTGGGCCGCGAGGAGGGGGAGGTGCGCAACGACATCGCGCGCCACTACGCCATTCTGCCGAACCCCTCGCAAAAGGTGCCGAGCTATGCCATCGTGCGCGCAAGCACCATGGAGATCGGCTACGTGGACAAGAAGCGCAAGATTGCCGGCGAGGATCGCATGCTCATTCCCGACGGCCTGCTGCAATGCGACACGGGCGTTTCGGGTAAGGAGGTCATCGACACGGTGACGCGCGTGGTCGAGGAGGTCGCTGAAGAGCACGGCGCCAACACGGCCGTAGCGCTCGCCAAGGTCAAAGCCGCCGTTGCCGAGAAGGTTGAAGACGACGAGGAGCTGCCGCCTTGGGATATCGTCGATGAGGTCTTTGAGGACGAGCCGGTTATCAAGGAGAGCGTGCGTGCGGCGCTGACCGAGGAGAAGGTGCCCGAGCGCGTGCCCGTGGAGCGCAAGCAGGTCGAACGCGCGGCCGTGCGCAATCACAAGATTCGTACCGACACGGGCATCGAGATCAGCTTCCCGGCCGAGATGGGTTCGAACTCCGAGTATATCGAGTTCGTCAACGAGCCCAACGGCCTCATCTCCATCGAGCTCAAAAACATCGGGTCAATTGAGAATCGATAAACTGCGCTTGGGCGCTGCTGAAAAACAAAGGCCGAAGCCTCGGATGAGGGCTTCGGCCTTTTTACTTGGGGCTTAATTACGCCACTGGTTGAACATACGTCAGCGAAAACGCCCCAGAGCGAGCAAGGTGACGTGAAAGAGGAGGGCATTGACCTTTTGGTCATGCCCGACGATTGAACGTCAGATTGCCGCTCTGGGCCGTTTGCAGCGTCGACTAGTTGCGCGGTTTGGTAAAACTGCGCAGCCCTAGAGTTGACGTAAGCCCTCTTCCAGGCCGGTCTTGCTGTCGGTCTTCTCGTCGCGCATCTTGATGACGCGGGCGGGGACACCGGCCACGACGGCGCCGGCGGGGACGTCGTCGACGCATACGGCGCCGGCGGCAACGACAGCACCCTTGCCCACGCGCACGCCCTCCAGGACCACGGCATTGGCGCCGATCATAACGTCGTCCTCGATGATGACGGGCGTGGCACTGGCGGGCTCCACGACGCCTGCCAGCACGGTGCCGGCGCCGATGTGGCAGTTCTTGCCCACGGTGGCGCGGCCGCCCAGCACAGCGCCCATGTCGATCATGGAGCCTTCGCCAATGACGGAGCCGATGTTGATGATGGCGCCCATCATGATGACGGCGCGATCGCCAATCTCGACACGGTCGCGGATGATCGCGCCCGGCTCGATGCGGGCGTTGATACCCTTGAGGTCGAGCATGGGCACGGCGGAGTTGCGGCAGTCGTTCTCTACGTCGTAGTAGTCGATGGAGTCGGCGTTGGCGTCGAGGATTGCCTTGAGCTCATCCCAGTCACCAAAGACGGTCTTGCCACGACGACCGCCGTAGACGTGCGCATTGCCCCACTGGACCTTCATGCCCGGCTTTTCGCGCACGTACAGTTTGACGGGCGTTTTCTTGGGCGCGGTTGCGATGTAGTTGATAATCTCCTGTGCATCCATCTCGGCTGCATTACTCATTTGCTGTCTCTCCTTTGAGTGGATCCGGTTGATACCTGGTTAGGCAAACATGACCTGGTCGAACGTATAGAAGCCAGGCTCGCGGGTGACGAGCTTCTGCGCGGCTGCCAGGGCGCCGTTGACGAAGATCTGACGGCTCGTGGCGCGGTGCGCGAGCGTGACCTCCTCGTCCTGGCCGAAAAAGCTTACCTCGTGCACGCCGGCGACGGTGCCGCCGCGCAGCGAGTGCATGCCGATCTCCTTGGGGTCGCGCGCGCCGCACATGCCCTCGCGGCCATAGACGGGGTGGTAGCCTGCCTCGGGCTCGGCTTCGACGACGGCGTCGAGCAACAACTTGGCAGTGCCGCTGGGGGCGTCGACCTTTTGATTATGGTGCGTCTCGACGATTTCGCAGTCAAAGCCGGGCAGCTCGCGCGTGGCCTGGGCAACCAGATGGCGCAGGGCGGCGATACCGATAGAGTAGTTGCCCGAGTGCATAACACGGGCGTTCTGACCCAGCTCGCGCAGGCGATCCACCTGCTCGGGCGTATAGCCCGTGGTGCCGGAAACGAGTGCGGCACCCGTGCGCTCGACATAGGCGACAACGGCATCGAAGGTCACGACGTTCGAGAAGTCGATGATTACATCGGCGGCCGGTGCGCTCTCGAGCTCGGACAAGTCGAAGCCGATCTGGGCGACGATGTCAAAAACGGGCTCTCCAGCGGTGTTGACAATGCCCTCGGCGGTGGTGCGGATGAGCGAGCCCATGCGGCCCGTTCCCATAATGACGGTCTTAATCAAGCAGACCAGCTCCTTTCAGAGCATCGGTAAGTGCGGAGCGCGTGTCGTCTGCCATGGGGCACAGCGGCATGCGGTAGTTTGCCTCGATCATACCCATCTGGGCGAGTGCTTCCTTGACGGGGATGGGGTTGACCTCGCTAAAGAGGGCATTGATGAGCGGCTGGCCGGCAATCTGGATATCGCGGGCGCGCTCCACGTCGCCGTCCAGATAGGCGCGGCACATGTCGTGCACGAGACGCGGCTGAACGTCGGCCCACACGCTGATGGTGCCCGAAGCGCCCAGGCTCATGAGCGGCACGGTGAGGGCGTCCTCGCCCGAGTACATGCGGAAGTCGTCGGACAGCAGGTGGGCGATCTTGGCCGCGTAGGCGACGTTGCCCGAGGCTTCCTTAATACCCATGATGTTGGGATGTGCGGCCAGGCGCTCTACGTTGCGCTCGCTGATGCCGCAGCCGCAACGGCCGGGGATGTTGTACAGGATGCAGGGGATGTCCACGGCATCGGCGACGGTCTTAAAGTGCTGGTAGATGCCCTCTTCGTTGGACTTGTTGTAGTAGGGGGTAATGAGCAGCAGGCCGTCGGCGCCCAGGCCCTGGTAGGTGAGCGACTTGGTGAGCATGGTCTGCGTGGAGTTGGAGCCCGAGCCGGCGATGACGGGGATGCGTCCTGCAACTTGCTTGACCACTGCGGCGACAACGGAGTTGTCCTCGTCGTCGGTCATCGTGGCGCTCTCGCCGGTGGTGCCCAGGGTGAGGATGGCGTCGGTGCCGTTTTGCAGGTGGAAATCGATAAGGCGCTCGAGTGCGTCAAAGTCGACGCTGCCGTCCTTTTTAAACGGCGTAACAAGGGCGACGATTGAGCCCTCGAGATTGCGGATGTCCATGTTCTTCTCCTTCGCGTCCGCGATCTGGATGCGTTTGTTCCATTGAGCGGCGACTATCAGGCGCTCGTCTTGGGTGCGACGGCGGGCACTTTCGGCGCGCGACTTGGCCAGCAGCTCTCGGCCGCTCGGCAGCACGTCGAGCGTGGCAAAATAATCGCCCGGGCGCTCGGCGCGGCGGATGAGGTCGGCTGAGCCATCGGGACGCAGCAGGACCTCGGCGGAGCGCAGCCGTCCGTTGTAGTTGTAGCCCATGGAGTAGCCATGCGCGCCGGTATCGTGGATCACGAGCACATCGCCCATGTCGATCTGCGGTAGCTCGCGATCGATGGCGAACTTGTCGTTGTTCTCGCATAGGTTGCCCGTGATGTCGTAGGTGTCCGTGACGGGCGCTGTGGTCTTGTCGTCGCCACCCGGCTGACCCATTACCGTAATGTGGTGGTAGGCGCCGTACATGGCAGGACGGATCAGATCGACGGCGCTTGCGTCGACACCGATATAGTCCTTGTAGATCTGCTTTTCGTGGATAGCCTTGGTGACCAGGCAGCCGTAGGGCCCCATCATAAAGCGGCCCATCTCGGTGCAGATGGCCACATCGCCCATACCGGCGGGAACCAGGATTTCGTCGTAGGCCGCGTGCACCCCCTCGCCGATGGCGTGAATGTCGTTGGCCTGCTGCTCGGGCAGATAGGGGATGCCGACGCCGCCGGACAGATTGATGAAGGCGACATGTGCACCGGTCTCGCGCTCCAGGCGCACGGCAAGCTCAAAGAGGATGCGCGCGAGCTTGGGGTAGTAGTCGTTGGTGACGGTGTTGCTGGCAAGGAAGGCATGGATGCCAAAATTCTCGGCGCCCTTGGCCTTGAGCATGCGGAAAGCCTCAAAGAGCTGCTCGGTGGTCATGCCGTATTTGGAGTCGCCGGGGTTATCCATGATGCCGTTGGAGAGCTGGAACAGGCCGCCTGGATTAAAGCGGCAGCTGACCGTTTTGGGGATGGGCCCCGCAACACGCTCAAAGAACTCGATGTGGCTGATGTCGTCAAAGTTGACGATGGCACCCAGCTTGTTGGCGAGCTCAAAGTCGGCAGCCGGCGTGTCGTTGGAAGAGAACATGATGTCGTGTCCCGTGATGCCCAGCGAGCGGGCGATCATGAGCTCGGTATAGCTCGAGCAATCGCAGCCGCAGCCGTATTCGTTGAGAATGGAGATGAGCGCCGGGTTGGGGTTGGCCTTGACGGCAAAGTATTCCTTAAAGCCCGGGTTCCATGCAAAGGCGTCGCGCACTTCTTGCATGTTGCGGCGGATGCCCGCCTCGTCGTATAGATGAAACGGCGTGGGGAACTGCTCGACGATATGCTCGAGTGTCTCCTTGTCCACAAACGGCTGCTTGGCCGCATATGCCTCGTTGGGGGTCAATGCCATGTCCCGTAAACCTCGCTATCCAGACGGCGCCATCTGCGCATCGAATCCGCATAGCGTGGACCCAATGTCCGGATAGCGCTCCCGCATTGCTGCAGACAGTCCTGCGGGTGTTTCCCGCAGGCCCACCAGGTTGTTCGTGCCCGAAAAGCCCAGTTCGGCGGGTTTCGCCTCCCCACGGGGTCAAAGCCTGCCGGCTCGCCCGCGGTTCTTCGTGCCCGCGCCTCTATCAAGTGGTAACGACCCTACCACGTTGCACTTTACCAAACAAGAGTATTCGTATATAACGTTTAAAAAATGCAGGGATATGCTGGAAACAAGGGCGTCACAATTTTGCATCACAATATTGTGTGAATGGAAATGCCCCATGAAAGGATCCTTTATGACCGAGCTCCAAGAACTTCGTCGCTATCGTCGCGACTTGCACAGGATTCCGGAGCTCGACTTCGATCTTCCGCAGACTATCGCCTATATTGAGGGCGTGTTGGCGCCGCTCGCCTGCGAGGTGACCCATCCGTGTCCCAGCTGCGTCTGTGCCTTCTTCGATGCCGGTGTGGGCGCTACGCATGCCACGGCGATTCGCGCCGACATGGACGCCCTGCCCATCGCGGAGGCGACGGGTGCGGCCTTTGCCTCGACCCATCCCGGCAAGATGCACGCTTGCGGACATGACGGGCACATGGCTATGGCACTTGCCGCCGCGACGTATGTCGACCGTACGATTCGCGAGCAGCCGGGCGCCATGAGGCGCAACGTGCTCTTTGTGTTCCAGCCGGCCGAGGAAACGACCGGTGGTGCCAAGACGGTATGCGAGAGCGGCGTGTTCGAATGCTACGGGGTCGACCGAATTTTCGGCTTTCACGTGTGGCCCGATCTGCCTGCCGGCACGTTGGCGAGTTGTTCCGGCCCGCTGCTGGCGCGTTCGAGCGAGACGCATATCCATATTCACGGTACGAGCATCCATATTGCTAAGACTTATGGTGTGCCGGTTGAGGAGTCGCACGATGCCGCGTTGGCGGCAGCGAAGTTTTTGGTTGCCGAGCGCGAGCTGATGGACGAGCTGGGCACCGACGAGCCCTGTATCGGCAAGTTTGGTCTGCTACAGGCCGGTACCGTCTGCAACGCGGTGGCGGGAGAGGCCCATGTTGCCGGCAGCCTGCGTGTGTTTACGGACGACATGTTCGACCGTGCGCGTGAGGGTGTGCGCTGCGTGCTTGATGAGGCATGCGCTGTAACGGGCTGCACGTACGATCTCGACTTTGCCGAGGGCTATCCGCCGGTCGACAACGACCCCGAGTTGTTTGCCAATGTCGCGCCCGCCTTGCCCGAGCTGCAGCTCGTGGATGAGCCTTTGCTGATTGCCGAGGACTTCGCTTTCTATCAGCGCTATCTGCCGGGCGTGTTCTTCTTACTGGGCACGGGCGTGCCAGAGGGACAAGAAAACCCGATCGACGCTGATGGCTGCCCAGCCTATGCGATGGGCGCCCTTCACACCGATACCATGCTCTTTGACGAGGAAATCCTGCTCAAGGGCCTCGATGTCTACAAACGATTGCTTGACTTGGAGTGACGATGGAACGACGCCAACAGTCTGCCGTATATAGTCCTGGTGGGTGCGGATGCGGCTTGCTACTGCTCCCGGTTATTGCTGTGAGCATTGGCGTGATGTTTGCGCTTGCTGGACTGGCGGCAGCGGCACTTGTGCTGTTGATTGTGGCCATTGGCGTGACGATTTGGCTGTGCCGTTCTCGCGAGCAACGTCGTGCCGAAGGCAAGAGCAATGTTGGATGGGTCTTCTTTTTGGTTGTCGCCTACCTATTGAGCATCAGTTATCTGGCGTTCTTTATCTTGTTGCTTGTGAGCACCTTTACCGGGGAATCCGTCACGGTGGGGTAGGCTTCGACGAGCCTCTTGAGGATGAAAAAGGGAACCGGATGGGAAATGCCCCCATCCGGTTCCATTGCTCAATATTGGCGTGCACTTCTACTCGGCTGCCTCGCGGCGAGCGACCTCGTCGATCAAGATAGCGTCGCCGTGCTTGGCGGCGGCAATGCCCGCGGCCATAATCATGCCCATTGCCGTGATGTAGGCGAAGAGCATCGACGGCGCCACGTCCATGACGATGCCGGAGAGAATCGGTGTCGCCACCTGAGCCGCCATGCTCACGGTGTAGTAGTAACCGGAGTAGCGGCCCACGCTTTGGGAGCTGCAACACTCCAGAATCATCGTGTACACGCACAGGTCCACGTCGCCCAGCGCGACGCCCATCAACAAAAAGACCCCGTACAACACGGGCGAGAAACCGGGTGCCAGCCAAAGAAGCGCGGGGCACAAAACCATGATGACGGCGGTGCCCAGGGCGACCTTTTTGCGGCCGATTTTGAGCGAAAGGTTTGCCAGGGGTGCGTAGCTTAGCAGCGCGCCTGCAATCGTCACGATATTGATGATGGCATAGGAACCGCCCTCCATGCCATAGAACAAATCGGCATAACGGCTGATATTGGTGGTCATGGCGTTATAGCTCATGTAGTAGAAAAACGTTGCGGCGAGCAGCATGATGATGGAGCGACGCACGTCGGTGTCTGCAACGCGTTCCTTACCGCTGGCCTCGGGGGAGTCGTCTTTGTCAATCTGATCCTCGTCGATGCCCATTGACAGCGATTTCTCGCGCATCTTTTCGACGAGGGCGGGCTCACGGACAAAGATGCCGTAGACAACGGCTGACACGAGGATAAAGGCGGCCTGCAAGATAAAGAGCGGAAGATAATCAGGTTTGTCGGCCTTGGGAACCATGACCGAGATGGCGACGAGCATAAGACCCGTTCCCGCATAGCCGACGATCTTTTCGATTGAGTCCGCCTTGGTTCGAAGTGGGCGAGGCGTAATATCTGCCACAATGGCAACCGTCATGGTGCGGTAGGCGCATATTGCCAAAAGCGTGAGGATAATCGCGCCAATGAGCAGAGGTAGGCTGCCCATGTTGTTGGCGATCGCGATGAGCGGGACGGAGAGCATTGCCACCGCGGAGCCACCCAAGATAAAGGGCGTTCGACGCCCGAGTTTGCTTGCGCAGCGGTCCGAGAGGATGCCAAAGAGCGGAAGCAGGAACAGGCCAAAGACATTATCGATGGCCATGATCGCGCCGGTGAGCGAGTTGGATAGGCCAAAGGTCCCTGTGAGCATCTTGGGAACGATGCCGTCGTAGACCTGCCAAAAGCTGATCATGCCCATAAAGGGTAGGGAGGCGAGGGCGACGGCCTTGGTGTCGAGCCGGGCCGCCCGCTTAAGATTTGGTTGGGTCATGCTGGTTCTCCTGGTCGGTAAAAGCGGGGAGGGGTGCTATCGGCCCCCGTTCTACAGTTGTTCAAGGTTGGCGAGAAACGCCACATAGAATTCGATGCCGCGCTTGTAGACGTCGACGCCGATGCGTTCGTTGGCGGCATGGATGAGCTTGCGCGCCTCGCCCGAGTAGATAAAGCCGCAGAAGCGGTAGACGCGATCGCAGATCTCGTTGAACTCGCGCGAGTCGGTACAGGAGTTCTGCACGTAGGGAGCAAAGCCGGCCTCGGGATAGACACCCGACACGCAGCGATGGATGTAGTTGAAGGCGGCATCGTCTTCGTAAGGCGAGATGGGCGCGGGCTCGGTGTAGGGAATCGCCTCGTTGATTTCGACGGTGACATGGTCGGGGCTTACGCCCGAGGCGCGGCACTGCTGGGCGGCGAGCTTGCGGGCGCGCTCAACGGCATCGGCGATGGTCTCGAACGGAGCGATGCGCACGTTGAAGTTGGCGCGAGCGATCGGTGGCAGCACGTTATGCGCGTTGGAGCCTTCGAGCTGCGTGAGCGCATAGGTTGTGCGCAGCATGGCCGAGGTCTCGGGGCTGGCGGCCATAATCTTGGTAACCGCGGGGCGTGTGAGCCAGAGGTTGCCAAAGATTGCCTGAAACGTCGCGCTGCTGCGGGCACCCAGCTCGGTCAGTGTGGCCTCGACGGCGGGCGTGAGCTGCGGCTTGCCGGGGTTGGCCGAGATAGTCTCGCATACACGGCAGAGAAGACGGCAGGCATCGTTTGCCGCAGGCGTAGAGGCATGGCCGCCGTCGGCGCGCGCCGTGACGGTAAGGTCGACGTGGCCCTTCTCGGACACGCCTACCATGGCAACGGGTTCGGTGACGCCGAGCGGGGCGTCGGTTGCCACTGCGCCACCCTCATCGAGCACCATATAGGGATGGATGTTATGCTCGCGAAGCCACTGCACTGCATGGGTTGCAGTAGGTGCGGCGATTTCCTCGCCATCGCTCGAGAAGAACCAGACATCGCGCGGGGGAACGAAGCCCTGGGCAATCAAATGCTCGGCGGCCTCGAAGAAAGCCGAGACGATGCACTTGGTGTCGAGTGATCCGCGGGCCCAGATCTCGCCGTCGATGATCTCGGCTCCAAAGGGATCATGCTTCCAGTCTTGGCCCTCGACGGGCACGACGTCCTGATGCGCCATCATGACGATGGGGTCCAAGGCGGAATCGGCGCCAGGCCAACGCAGGAGCATGCCAAAGTCGTCGACGCGTGTGAGCTCGGCGACTTTAAAGAAATGCGGATAAAGTCGCTGAAGCGTGGGAATCCACTGGCTGAAGGGCTCATCGTCGCGCTCGGCGATGTTCTCACGCGAAACGGTGGGGATGCGCAGCAATTCGCAAAAGTGCTCGACGGCTGCCTCGTCTGCCTTGTAGGTGCCTGCATCAAGAGGCGCGCCCTGTGCGACCGATACCGATGCTCCCATGGTGGGACTCCTTTCGTGTTGTATATCGAATGCGTCAAGATTATCGCCCGCACCGCGCGTGGGAAATGGCGAAACACGTTGTTCATCTGCGGGCGGCGGGTCGGATAGCCTTAGCCGACGATGACCGTGCCGTCTTCGGTCACGGTGATGGCGTCTCCCGTCGACACAGCATCGAGAAACTCATCGCCCAGGTTGTCAATGGTGGGCATGGGGGTGTCGGTCCATACACCCGAGAGGATCGCGCCAGCGGCGGCAAGGCTGTCAATGGGTTTGGAAAACAGCAGGCATGCGGGTTGGCGCCCCATTTTGGTGGCGCAGAAGAGCACCATGCCGCCTGTGGTGGAGCCGATAGTCTGCGGAAGGCACAAGGCACATCCCGCCAAAGGTTTGCCGTACAAGTCGGGATTGTTTTGGTCGGAACACGTGGCCTTTTTGTCGCCAAACATCAGTGCCTTCTGAAACGATGCGAGTGTGTTGAGCCCTCCGTGAGAGACAAGTGCCTTGGCGTGGGCAGTTCCGGGGACAACGACGCGGCCGTGAAAGATTTTTTCCATGAGGAGTCGCCTTCCTATTTGATTGGTTTTCCGGTGGTGACGTAGGCGAGCACCTCGTCGTCGGTGTAGTAGCGCGATGCCGAGTACGTACGCAACTTGTTGGAGTTGGTGATGATGGGCATGCTGCCGCACAGCGGGTTGTTGGTGTACATAAGCGGGCAGATGCTCGAGACGACGGCGCCGGTAGTCGAGAGGCGCCTGTATGCCGCAGTCTTGCGGAAGGCGTCTGCCACGGATGGGGCGGCGGTCAGTACGGTGGGTACTTGTACGCGGCAGTTGCCGGAGGCGCTCAGCCCATCGCAGATGGCGTCTGCCCAATGGGCGAGTTGTGCAGACGAGAGGTGGGGGCAGCCGATGAAGGCAAGCTTGGGGCGCGCGCCCGGGTTCTTCCACATAACGGGGTAGCTCGAGCGGATGCGTTCCAGCTCGGCGTCGTCAATGCGATAGATTCGGGCGTCTGGTGCTATGAGTTGTTCGCCTTGTTCGACGGCCTCGGGCGTGATGCCGTCCACGTGGTAGAGCCCGACAGCGCCGTTCGATGCGCTGGCGGCGCCCATGTCCTTAAGGTAGTCCTGCGTGCCGGGTGTGAGTTCGCGGCCAAGCCAGCGGTCGAGGCCTTTAATGTAAGGGACGTCTTCCATCACCTTCATGCCAATGGCGCTGCCAAGCACTTGCGCTTCGGGCTTGCGCTTACAGTCGACTTCGATGATCCAGGTCGCCTTGCGGCCCTCATCGGTGAGCAGGCCGAATTCCGGGACAAAGCCGGCAATTGAGCCGAACATCTCGATGATGCCTGAGTTGCGATTGCAGCGAGCGCCCAGCACGGAGTTGGCAAAGACCACGGCGCTGCTTTCTGCCCAGCTTAGGATGTCGCCACGCCGAGGTCGATTGCCAACCTCGGGCTGGTAGCAGGTGCAGGTGAAAGCATCGTTGTCCAATAGGCCCATGCTGCGCAGCTGTGCCTCATAATCGTCTTGTTTGGAATACATAATCTTGAACAGCAGCTTTTGCAGCGGGTTGGCCGGGACGGCGGGGTCGAGGGGCCTCGGGTCGACCGAGAATGACTGACCGGACAGGGCGCCGTCTTTCAGCAGCTCATCCATAAGGTCATAGACTGGACCGAGCATGGAGAGGCCAAAACTTGTGACAAGATGACCGTTTGCGCCGGTCACGGGAACCATACGCTCGGCGCCAAAGCATTCGCCGTACATAACGAGGGTCTTGACCACTTTGGCCATGGCGGGGCCCTTGGCGCCGTCGAGCAGGGCTTGTTGTTGGGAGGTCAGGTTCATCTGTGAGCCCATCCTTTCGTGTTAGATATTGGTGCCGAGTCGGTATGCCGCACGGACCGCTTCGAGCACACGGCCGGGCGCAAACCCATCGCCGATGTTATGCAGCTCGTCAGCGGCGTGCGTCTGCTGCAGTTTGTAGAACAGCGCGTCGTCGGGGTGTCCGCCGCAGGCAATGATTACCAAGTCGCAGGTTAGCTCGAGTGACTTCCAGTCGTTGCCGATTTTGGGTGCAAGCGGGTTTTCGACGTTCTCGGGCAAGACCGGTGACCACGAGACGTAGGGGTCGGGAACGTTTTTGTGGCAGTTGCGACTCAAGTGGAGACGCGCACACCTCGATGGGGCTCCAGACTCGCGTTTGCCGCCGACTTCCGCGCGCTCGACGCGTGTCATATTGAGGAGCCGCACATTGCGTCCCCTGAGCGTATGGAGTAGGTGGCCGCGATTTGCCGTGCAGGCGCCCTGCATCATGTGAGGCAGCATTTCAATTACGCTGACCTGTGGTATGCCGTGTTCGACGGTGAGCCATTGGGCAACCTCGCAGCCCACAGCCCCTCCGCCAATGATGGTGACGGTTTTGGCGTTGCCAAGCAGCGCGGGTTGGCGCAGTAGCTGCGTTGCCAGCACGGCATGACCCGATGCTGCAAGCTCCGTAAGACCGGGGATGGGCGGTATTGCATTGGAAGTGCCTGTCGCGCACACGATTGCGTCGAAGCCTGCTTTTGCAAGATCTTCGGCGCGTGCTGCCCGTCCAAGCTCGAGTGTCAGGTTCCCGTTGGGTTTTTCTGCCTGCTCGCGCACCTGTCGAACAAGATATGATCGGTAGTTATCGAGGTCGAACTTGATCCGGGCGGCGCTGGCGGAGAGGAGTTTTCCTCCAAGTTCATCTTCGGCATCGATGAGCTTTACGTCGTGGCCACGACGCGCGGCGATTAGCGCACAGACCATCCCAGCGGGTCCGGCTCCTATCACCGCTATGCGTTTGGGTTCTTTGGCGGGAGCGGGTGTCTGGGGCATGAGGTATTCAAAGCTGCAGCGTGGATTGACGGCACACTGCGGATGGCCCCCTTCGACAAACTCGTTGAGGCATCCTTCCTGGCATCCGATGCAGGGGCGAATATCTGCCACGCGACCGGCGTACGCCTTGTTGGGCCACTCGGGATCCGCAAGCAGCGGGCGTCCGAGCATGATCATATCGGCGTCGCCATTGCGAAGGGCGCGTTCGGCAATGTCGGGGTAGCCCAACTTACCCACCGCGACAACGGGTACGGGAAGGCCGGCATTGGAGCGGATATTGTCGGCGGCAAAGCGCTCTCGAACGGCGCGCGCCACGGGAACGAAGCAGCCTGCGGGCATGCTCGCAGGCGGGTGGGGCATCCACCAGTTGTCATAGCAACCAAGGTCGACGTCAAAGATGTCTACTCCCGCCGCCACGAGCTCTTCCATATAACCCAGGGTCTGTTCGACTGTACGGCCGCCGCGCATGCGTCCCAGATAGGTCGAATTCATGACCTGCTCGTCATAGGTTTCCTCGAGTGCAAGCGAAAGGTCGATGCGGTACATGATGGGGTAGTCGGGCCCAACGCGGCGACGGATTTCTTTGATCATATCGAGGCCAAACTGACGCCAATCGGCATAACGTCCGAGCTTGCGATGGTTAAAGGCGGGGTTTCCGAGCTGCTCGATAAGATAACCCTCGTGCCCGTGCAAATAGACGCCATCGATGCCCATGGCATGAGCATCGGCCGCCGCTTGGCCGATATTGTTTACGATACGGCGCAGCTTTTGGTCCGAGAGGCGCATGCATGGAATGGCGGGGATGTAGTAGTTAGGCAAGAAACTCGCCGAGACCGGAAACTTCTTTTGCGTGATGAGGCATTGCGGGTTGCCCACGCGGCCGAGTCCGGCCGTAAGCTGGACAAAAATGCGTGATCCGAAGGCATGGACACCTTGGGCAAGGTCGCGCCAGCCTGCCATAACGGTTCGGCTTCGATCGATGCGCGGGAAATAGGTGAGCTTGTCCAGCTCGGTGACCGTGGTATCGATGCCGTGGCTTACCGGTACGAGTCCTGTTGTGATGAGGCCGCAGCCGCCTTTGGCGCGGGCGAAAAAGTACTGCAGCATCATGTCACTGGGGCGGCCAGTTTCCTCGCACATGTCGATATTGCCCATCGGTGCCATGACAATGCGGTTTTTGACGGTGAGCTTGTTAATTTTGATGGGAGAGAAGAGCTTGTCAAAAGGATAGAGCTCTTGTGTCATGCGGGACGATCCGCAACCGGAATTTTTGGCGGGCCAGCTGTCGAATGAGTCGACGAGTTGCTGCACCAGTACGTCTTTTCCCAATGAGGTTCCTTTCAGATGTTGACAAGGTAACAAAGCAGTTTGCGTCTAAATGTTTAATAGTCAACAACAATGGAGTGAGTTCGGTGAAGGAAAAAAGACTCAATGAGTGCCAGGTGGCAAGCTGTGCTGCGACATTAGCTCCCAGCTAATGAATTTGAGCTCGCTGCCTCCTACGATGTGCTGTGTGCCGGCGCGGTAGCCGGATCGTAGGAAGGATGCATG
>ERZ1032627.74-NODE-74-length-17818-cov-22.482126_pt1 | contig 17818 bp, 9 predicted proteins | sample MGYA00518159_ERZ1032627 | MGnify/ENA primary metagenome ERZ1032627 (study PRJEB33719, sample SAMN04261368) | wastewater metagenome | biome: periurban shantytown; feature: human; material: feces | host: Homo sapiens | place: Peru: Lima | collected 2013-01-16 ... | reverse complement strand
TGTGACAGCCGGATACCCCTATATGATTCAACTGGTTGGCTACCATATCTGGGATGCCGCAGACATGCGGGACTCGGATACCATCATCGACGCTGATGTTACGGCAGGTATCGAGGAAGCACGTATTGACCTTGATAACGCCGTGTGCATCCCGGAGTTGCAAGGCTTATCCAAAAACGACCGTGAGTATCTCGAAGCCATGGCAGCGTCAGATGGTCCCTCTCCCACCGTGAATGTTGCACAGCGCATGGGCAAAACGCCTAACTATGCCGCCACCTACCGCAAACGCCTCCTTGACGCCTTCGTTATCCGCGAAACAGAACGAGGCGAAGTCGATTTTGCCGTGCCCTTCCTGCGCGAATACTTGCGTCGGAATCAGTAATCGGCACAATGCACAGTATCGATATATTCCGTTCCATATAATGACTTTTCGCATTCAGATACACAATGGACGGCCTGTTGAGTAGCACTCAGCAGGCCGTCCATTCTATTTAGCTATTCAGTTATCGGAGACACACCTCAGGCCTTGACCGGAGCGCCAGCGACCTGCTGGGAGGCCATCACGCCGAACAGGTAGCCGTCTTCGGAGAAGTATTCGAAGGTACGACCGGCGAAGTCGCGGCATTCGAATCTGATATCGTTATCGATTCGATCAGCGGCTCACGATACTGCCCTTGCATCGCTGTGCCACTGTTGAATGTGCCCGGCTGGCTCACCTTTGGGTCACCGCCGACACATCCTTGATGCCGATGGTTATAGAGTCGCAAATTCACGACTGGCGCACCTGCCCACGCACCTATCCTGTCATTTCGAGCGCATAATTTGCTACCACATCCGGTCAGGGCAATCGACCTTAATGGCGTAAACGGCACTTCTCAATACGTAAACGGCACTTATTCTTGGCTCCCCTCTCAGAGAGGGGAGCCAAGAAATATCAAGCTCGGCCTCCCAGGAGAGAGCCAGAATAATGCACCAGCAAGGCATTAGGATGGAGGGCATGAGCGATTTGAACGCGTTGAATCTTGAGCCCGGCGAAGTGGTTGGTGGGTATACGCTGATCTCCCGGCTCGGCTCAGGAGCTATGGGGTCGGTGTGGCGGGTGCGCGACGACGGCGGCACCACCTATGCCATGAAGATTCTGCGCGACTCCCTGACCGACGAGTCAGTGGCAGGCTCCGGCTCTGCGTCCACGGCCCTGCACGACCCCGACCTCAAGCCCGATGTCACGCCGCGCGAGCGCCTGCGGCGCGAGGCCATGGCCTTGAAGAAGATCAATCATCCGGGTGTGTGCGGCATCGTGGATATGGAACTCGACGATACGTTGGCGTTCATCGTCACTGAACTCATCGAGGGCAAGAATCTTAAGGATGATGTGGCCGCCAATGGCCGGTATGTGGGCGACGATCTGGAACGCTTGGCCCGCAAGCTCATCGAAGCCACCAAAGCCGTACATGCGGCCGGCATCGTCCATCGCGACATCAAACCCACCAATGTGATGGTGTCGGCCGCCGGACCGGTATTGGTCGATTTCGGTATCGCGATGGGCGAGGGCGAAAGTCACGTGACCCGCACCGGCCTAGTGATGGGTACACCCGGATTCATCGCACCCGAGATTATTGACGGTGCCGAATCCGACGACGCCACCGATTGGTGGTCGGTGGCGTCCGTGCTCGCTTTTGCCGCAACCGGCGCGCCTGTGTTCGGCACCAAGCCGATGATGGCGGTACTTGAGCGCGAGGCCTCGGGCAACGCGAATCTTTCCGGACTACCGGCCGGCACATTGGCTGCCTTCCGTTCTGCACTGGACCCGGATCGCAGGGATCGTTGCACGCCGGATCAATTGCTGAATGCCATCGCCTTGGATGCGTTGAATCCCAACGCTTGGCAGGGCGAGCAGGCGGGACCGTTCGCCGCGGGAGCCGTGGCTGGACAACCGGCTGCGATCGTTGCCGAAGCCGCGGAGGCGATGCCCCCTTTTGGCGCGGCCGGCGGCGTTGACCGCAATAATCCCCGAACCATCTGGCGCGCGGCCGAGGAAGCCGCTGAGGCTCCCACCATGGCCGTGTTCTCCGGCAATAAGGGCGATAACGGCGATGGCGAAACCGCCGTATTCTCGCCGGCTGGCGCCGCTACCGCCACGCTGCCCTTAGCCGATATGCCGCCACGTCCGCCGGCCGGTGCGGAGCAGGCCACGCAACTGTTGCCCGACGCTGCTGCCGATTTCACCGACGACGCCGGCACACAGGTACTCACCGGCGCGACCACACCGATGCCGGACCAAACCACGCCAATGGCCGAGCGCACCACCGTACTCCCCACGCCGCAGCCGTCATCATTCCCCCCGTCCGGCACCGCCCAGAGCAGCTGGGATCCCGCAAGCAACCAGCCCACAGCGGTGGACCCCGCCATTCGCCCGGCATTGCAGCGCATCATCGACCAAACCGCCCAAGCGGCCCCCACCGAAACCATGGTCCAAAATCCTCCCATGCCCAATCCGGTGGACGTGAAGCGAGGGGAATATCTGCAGCGCGGCACCCTGCCATTGATCCTGCTGGCGGCGCCGCTGGCGGCACTGGCGGCAAATGCTCCGCTCGTGGCCATCATCGCGGCCACTGCGTTGTTGTGGCTACTGCTCACCCTGGCCTATAACACCGAACCCCAGCTTGAGCGCGAGGGCAAACGCGGCGGCGAGCGCAAAAACTCCGATTCGTGGATTCGCGTGGCGACTTTTCCCTGGCATCTGGTCAAAGCCCTGCTGCTGGCCATTCCCCGCATACTGCTGCTAGTCATCATCTATATGGCGGGAACCGCCGTGGCCACCGCGGCTCTGGCACTGCCCGTTCACACCATCTCCTGGTATTTCACCGCGGATTGGGGTATTCCGGTGCCGTTGCTCAATGATGTGCCGTTCTCCGCTTCCGGGCTGGCGCTGGGCGGTTTCATGGCCATCGGCTGGCTGGTCACTGTGTTCGCCCCACAGTCGATGATGATTCGGCTGGGGGGCGGCGTACTGCGCGGGCTCAAACACAGTCGCCCGGCGGGCGCCCCATCCACCGAAGTGGGTGGGGCTCCACCTGCTCCAGTGGCGCCGGCGCCCAAGGGCGGCGGGCGCGGCACCGTGCTGTTCACCATATGGGCCATCATCACCGTGGCCTTGTGCGCGATGCCGATTCTGGGCATGCCGATCAACTGGATGCCGTTCGCCTAGAGCGGGGCGGAATCTCACACATCAGCCATCCGCACACATGGCCGTTGTGTATCCGATACGTTCGTTCCGTCACACTTTTACAGGGAATTCACCTCAGATCAGCTCTGGACGCAGTCCTCCTCAGGCCCGGTCATTATGATGGGGCCCAAACATTGAAGCGATTGCAAGGGGATATCCATGTCAGATCAGAAGCACCAAGCCAAGCGTGCCACACGCGCTGAGCGCCGAGCGGCCGAGGAGGCCGCACAACAGGCACGGGCCGAGCAGGCAGCCAAGGAGCGTAAGCAGCAGACCATCATCGGCTGCATTGTGGTGGCCATTATTGTGGTGCTGGTGGCCATCGCTGGATTCGCCGTATACAAGGCTATGCGGCCGTCCAACACCAGCAGCAGTAGCCAGCAAAGCAACATGACCGTGGACGAGGCCTATAGCAAGCTCAAGAAAGTCAGTACCCAGCCGGCTAACGCCGACGACAAGGCCGGCTTCGTAATCTCCAACAAAGGGTATGGCCAGAAAGCCGAGGGGGCTCCCACCGTATCCATCTACATGGAACCGCTGTGCCCCGGCTGCGCCTCGGTGAACCGCCAACTCGACCCGACGCTCGTCAAGCTGATGAACGCAGGCCAGCTCAACATCGATTTGCACTTCCTCAATTTCCAGAACAACAAGAGCTCCGACAACTACTCCAACCGCGTGTTCAACGGTGCCATCTACATTGCCGAGCATGATGACGATCCCGACCACCTCATGAGCTACCTCTCCAACATCTACGCTGAGGATTTCCAGCCGGGCGAATTGTCCAATTACGAGCCGGTAAACAACGCCAAGCTGGAGAAGCAGGCCGTCAAGGCCGGCGTGAGCGAGGATGTGGCCGCCGCGGCGTTCAGCGGCAAGAACGAATACCTCGACTGGCTCACCGCCTCCAACAACTACACGATCCTGCGCCCCGAACTGTTCAACAGCTCCGGCGCCTTCTCCTCCCCCACACTCACCATCAACGGCGAATACTGGGATCTGAAGCAGCTCACGCTGGCGGACACGAATATGGTGGACGGCTTCCTCAAGTCCATTGGGCTGGATGCTGACCAGGTAGGCGTGGAAGGCAAAATGCCATCCATCGGTGCCAGCGGAAAGCCGATTTCGGTCGCCTCCTGATGCTGCGTGGCCGAATAAGTTGACGCCGCGACATATGCAATACCGCCTGCGGCTCGGCTTAAATTGACCACTCGGGAAGTACCGGTATACTAGTCATTTGTTCGCAACGATTTACGCGTTAAGAACAATCGCCTCTTTAGCTCAGATGGCCAGAGCGGCCGCCTTGTAAGCGGCAGGTCGTCGGTTCGATCCCGACAAGAGGCTCGTCGCGCAGAAAAAATGGCGTATTATGTGATACGTAGATTTTTCTACGCATATAATTCTTACCTTGGGTAAGTACTCCAGGAGCCTTCCCCCAACTATGGGCTTCCTGGAATGAGGGCGGAGCGTCCCCCAACCAGCTCCGCGCCTTCAGGGGGGCGGGAACATCCCCTTCTCTCCCGCCCCCTTTTTCTTTTCTTTTTTTTTGAGCTCAGAACAATCTGACGAGCAGGAATGGTGACGGTGGCCGGTGAAACCGCAGTACGGGCCGGAACAACCGTTACGATGGGTGGCGTAATCGTTCATCCAGCAGGAAGAGTATGGCAATGGCACGGCGTTGGACCCCGCAGCGGTTTGTTACACTGCGTCGCATCCGCGTAATCGCCTGTATCGCGGCGACCAGTATCGCGCTGGCTGGATCATTCGCGTTCACCGCGCGTAAATCCGTAGCCCTGAACATCAACGGGCAAACCACCCAAGTCACCACATATGCGATGACGGCCACCCGTCTTCTGGAGGAACAAGGGGTGGATATCAAGACCCACGATATCGTCACTACCTCGTCCGGCGACCAACTCGCCAATCATGCCGTGGTCACCGTACAGTCCGCCTACCAGACCACTATCAACATCGACGGCACGTCCGTTCCCTTCTGGACCGTGGCCACCAGTGCCGACCAGTTGCTGGGATTTTTCGAGGAAAACCAGAACAACGCCACAAAAATCACCGTCGACATCGACAATGTGTACAACCAGCTCACCGGCGGCCTGGTGATCAACCAGTCCGGGCCGGTCACCGTCATCGCCGACGGCAAAAGCTCGGTGGCCCCCAATGGCAAGCTGCCGGCCGCCTCCATCCTCGATTCCAAGGGCATCGTGCTCAACAAGGAGGATCGCGTCAGCGTTGAGAAAGACAGCGACGAGACCATTCTGCGCGTACGCCGCGTGACCCACGGCGAGGAGACGCGCACGTCCGTGATTCCGTTCTCCACCCAGACCATCATCGACCCGAATCTGGCTGAAGGGCAGGCCGATGTGCGCCAGCAGGGCGTCAACGGCGAGAAGACGCAGGTGTACGACGTCACCTATGTGGATGGCGTGGCCGAATCGGAGACGCTGAAATCGGAGACCGTCACCTCGATGGCCATCGACCAGATCATCGCCGTAGGCGCCGCCAAGTCTGATACCGATAAAGGTTCCGATAAGAAATCCGACTCCGCCGATAACGGCAAGGCCGATTCCGGTTCCAACAATCAGCACGAGTCGTCCAACAACAATGCCGGCAACACCGGCGGCAACAACTCCGGCAACACCGGCAATTCCGGTAACACTGGCAACACCGGTAACACCGGCAACTCCGGCAACACTGGTAACACCGGCGGCGGTACGAACAACAATTCCGGCTCTTCCGGCTCCGATTCAGGAACAACCACCACGCCCTCCGGCCGACTCTGGCACGCCACCGTAGCCCAGGCTCAGGCCTATGCCGCCGGTGCCGCCGCGCAGCGCGGGTGGACAGGCAACGACTGGGATTGCCTGGTCAAACTATGGAACCGCGAGTCCAGATGGCTGTGGTATGCCGAAAACGCGAGCTCCGGCGCCTACGGCATTCCTCAGTCGCTACCAGCAGACAAAATGGCTGCGTTCGGCGCCAATTACCGTGACGATGCCGCCGTACAGATCGATTGGGGTCTGTGGTACATCGCACAAAGATACGGCAGCCCGTCCAAGGCATGGCAAAATTCCGAACAAATCGGTTGGTACTGATCGGTTACGAAGCCCACAAGGAACACACGCTTATGAACGACACCATTCCCGCCACCGGTCACCTGTTAGGCGCCGCCGATATCCGTCGTATCGCGGCCGATGCCGGCATCAGCCCCACCAAGAAATTCGGGCAGAACTTCGTCATCGACCCCGGCACGGTCCGTCGTATCGTACGAGAGGCGGGAGTGACCGCTGCCGATCATGTCATGGAAGTCGGCCCCGGCCTGGGATCGTTGACGCTGGCGATTCTGGAAACCGGCGCCACCATGACCGCAGTCGAAATCGATCCGCCGTTGGCCGAACGACTGCCGGGCACAGTCGCCGAATTCATGCCCGAAGCCACGTCACGACTCACCGTCGTCAATCGGGATGCCTTAACCGTCACCCCGGAGAACGTGCCTGATTTCAGCGATGACGCATCGTTTACGCTGGTCGCCAATCTGCCGTACAACGTGGCCACGCCGATTCTGCTCACGCTGTTGGAGCGTTTCGACAACCTCGGCTCGTTCTTGGTGATGGTGCAAAAAGAGGTGGCCGACAGACTCGCCGCCAAGCCCGGTTCCAAGATCTACGGCACGCCGAGCGTGAAGCTCGCCTGGTATGGCACCGCCGAACGGGTGGGCACCATCGGCCGCAATGTGTTCTGGCCGGCTCCCAATGTGGATTCCGCGCTCGTCAAATTCACCCGGTATCAGGCCGATGACCCGGCTGCCCCGGGAACTGCGAACAGCACAGACGACGGCACACAACGGGAACTCGTATTTCGTCTGATCGATGCGGCATTCGGTCAGCGTCGCAAGACCCTGCACGCGGCATTGAAGACCATTGCGCCCTCCGAGGCATTCTCCATCGCCGGCATCGATCCGACCCGTCGAGGAGAGACGCTCACCATCGCCGAATTCACCGCTCTGGCCAAGGCCATCGAATCGTGTGGAGATGGAGATGAGGCACAATGAGTCCGGTAATCTCACATCCACGCTCAGCCGCTGCCCGACATCAGTCCGATGAGCTCTCCCCCATCACCATTACGGTGGATTGCCCGGCGAAAACCAATCTCACCTTGGAAGTGGGACCTGCTCACGACGAATGGGGCGGACGCCACGAACTGGACACCATCTACTGCGCAATCGGCGTATACGACACCGTCACCGCAACCGCCAAGCAACCCGGAGCAGGATTCTCTCTGGAGCTCGAAGGCGCTTATTTGGGCGACTTGGCCTCCTCACGCAGCGACATGCGCCGCAACCATGCGGTACTGGCCCTCTTCGCCATGGCCCAGGCGGCCGAGCGCGAGCCGGATGTGGCGTTGACCATCACCAAGCGCATTCCCGTGGGTGCCGGACTAGGCGGCGGTTCAGCCGACGCCGCGGCGACCATGCTGGCGGTCAATCGTCTCTGGGAGCTGAACTGGCCCATAGAGCGCCTGCGCACCATTGCTGCCACGTTGGGCGCGGACATGCCGTTCTGCCTGACCGGTGGCCTTGCATACGGCACCGGTTTCGGCGAACGCATCACGGATATCGCCCCCGGCAGCCGCGATGAGCTGGCGCTGATAGAACAGGGATTCAGCGGCGAAGTATTGGTCGGCGCATACCAGTCGCAACTCAGCACTCCTGAGGTCTACCACACCTTTGACATCGTGGGAGCCGCAGAAGGCGACCGCAATCATCTGCAGGCTGCGGCAATCAGCCTGCATCCCCGCAGCGGGCAGGCCATCGACGCCGCCACGCAGGCGGGTGCCAGCCATGCATTCGTCTCCGGATCCGGCCCCTCAGTGGTCGCTTTCGCCGCCGACGAGGCAGCGGCACAACGCATTATCGAGGTGTGGCGCGATACAGCTGTGGTCGATCGTATTATTCGAGCCAAATCTCCCGAACACCCCAATATCAGCGTCAGACAGTGACGCTAAGGTAGCAACCAGCCACCCGACCCATGAAAGAAGTCCACCGATGACGTATCAGGTTGATGAACGTGAAGCCCGCAAGGCGTACGTGCGCCGCCGCCAGACCATCGTCTTTTCCATCAGCGGCGCGGTATTGGCAGTAGTGCTGGTCATAGCCCTACTGTTCAATTTCCACGTTTTCGGCCTCGGCGAAGTGGAGACTCCGGCCAGCCAGCCGAATTACGGCAACGCGGCGCCGTGCGCGGTCAAGGACAGCAGCGGCAAAGCGCAATACGTGTCCAACGCTTCGGTCGGCATTCGCGTGATGAACGGCACCTCTCACGGCCAATTCGCCAAGGCCGTGGGTGAAGCTTTGGCCAATCGTGGATTCAGCGTGCAGAAAATCGATAACTATTCCAGCACCGACGTTGAACGCACCACCATCTACTTCGGCAAGAACGCCATTAATCAGGCGTATACGCTGATCGGCAATTTCACCGACGCCACCATGATCATGACGGCTCGCGAGGATCAGCTCATCGATGTGGTCATCGGCGCCACGTTCAACGATCTGCAGGACACCAACTCCTCCCCGCAATCCGGTAAGACCATCACCAATATCGAGGGTTGCAAGGCCGCCGATAGCATGACCAAGCTGCCCGCCGACACCAAACACGACGCATACACGGCGCAGTAAGGCGCATACAGCTTCATCTTCGCGAAAAACCGTACGCTGACACGTATTCAGCGTACGGTTTTTTGGTATCGGACTAGTATCGGACTACTGAATCTCGGCGTACCAGCGCTTGAGTTCTTCGACGGCCACATCGTGGTCCACCGGACCGTTATCCAAGCGGTATTCCAGCATGTGCTTGTAGGCGCGGCCGATCATCGGGCCGGGCTCCAGGCCCAGCAACTCCATAATTTCGTTGCCGTCCAGATCCGGGCGGATCGCGTCGAAGTCCTCTTTCTTCTTGAGTTCGCGGACGCGCTCCTCCATCTCATCCATGGCCTGGGAGAAGATCATCGCCTTGCGTTTGTTTTGTGTGGTGGCATCCGCACGCGTGAGCCTGTTCAGCCGCTCATAGAGGTGCCCGGCATCCTTGACATACCGGCGTACGGCCGAATCGGTCCACGGCTCGTCCACATAGCCGTGGAAGCGCAGGTGCATATTCACCAGTTCCGAGACGTCCTCGACCAGATGGTGGTCAAAACGCAGCGCCTTCAAACGCTTGCGGGTCATTTTGGCACCCACCGCGTCATGGTGGTGGAAGCTCACCTTGCCGCCCGACTCGAACCGGCGGGTCTTCGGCTTGCCGATATCGTGCATCACGGCGGCCAAGCGCAGCGTCAGGTCGGGGGCGGGCACCGGGCCGTCCGGGCCGGTTTCCAGGGCGATAGCACGTTCGAGCACAATCATCGTGTGCTCGAAGACGTCCTTGTGGCGGTGGTGTTCGTCGATCTGCAATTGCAGGGCCGGAATTTCCGGGAAGACGATGTCCGCAAGACCGGATTCGACCAACGCCTCAAGGCCGGCGCGCGGACGGTCGGAGAGCAGCAGTTTGGTCAGTTCGTCGCGCACACGCTCGGCGGATACGATGTCGATGCGGTCGCGCATCGAGGTAATCGCCTCGGCCGCGTCCGGCGCGATACGGAAGCCCAGCTGGGCCACGAATCGCACGGCGCGCATCATACGCAACGGATCGTCGTCAAAGGACTGTCGCGGATCCACCGGCGTGCGCAACACGCCCTTGGACAGATCACTGGCACCACCGAACGGGTCCACGAATTGCAGGTCGGGCACGCGCAGAGCCATCGCGTTGACGGTGAAGTCGCGGCGGGACAGGTCGCCCTCAAGCGTGTCGCCATAATTGACCTCGGGCTTACGCGAGTCCGGATCGTACGTGTCAGAGCGATAGGTGGTGACCTCCACCTTGACCTCGGTGCCGTCCGGGCGGCGGCGCATGGCACCCAGCGTGCCGAACTTGCGCCCCATGTCCCAGAAGCCGTCATGCCCCCACCGGCGCAGTATCGGCTCGAACTGCTCAGGCCGTGCGGATGAGCAGAAGTCCAAATCGTGGCTCTTTCTATGGAGCAGCAAATCCCTGACCGGGCCGCCGACCAATGCCAGCTCGTAACCCTGTTCGGCGAACAGTCGACCAAGTTCGATGGCTTCAGGCCATACTTCGAAATCCAATGGGCACCTTCCCGCGTGCGACGTTTTTCTGCCCTACCAGCATACCGTTACCCCACCTGCACACGGGGTTGAGTAAGGTGGAGAATATGATTACGCCCGCCGACCTTGCCCGCATGCTGGGGCAAACACCAGATTCGGCGGATAGCCATACCCAAGACCACCTGCTGTATACGTCCGAAACTCCGCATCATTCCGCCGATTCGGGCGATTCTTCCGATGTCGGCGGCACCGCGAGCCACTCCACCAATCAGGCCGTTCATCAAGACGAAGTAGACGCAGTACCGACTGCGCAACATTCCGGTGTGCCTGGCACACCCGCAACGCCCGCCACACCCGAACCATCCGAATCCGAAATATCGGACGCCGCCAGCGACATGCCCGCACCGAAGCCGATGATGCCCACACCGGCCACCGTCTTCGGCATGCATGCCACCGTCACCATCGCCACTACCAGCGGCACTATCGAGGGGCAGGCTGATGGTATCGCCGGCGAGGCCGGTGCCGAGACGATTGCCGAGGTCGAGCCGATTATCGCCACGGCACAAACGTCCGTAACCATCGTCACGAACGATCCCGCGGCGACCGCTCACGCGGCCGTAGATGCTGCCGTTGCGGTCGCCAAGGCCGCCGCCGCGCACACCACAGCGATACCGACTCCGCGCGACGTGCTGATGCCGCCTGCGGCACGTACCGCACCGGCCGCAACGCCGGTCACCATGCCGGTCTCAGCGCCGTCTGCAGCACCAGTGAGGCCCGCAACGTCAGCGCATCCCACGCCGGCCACGGTCTTCGGCCGGCACCCGTCCGGAGATGTTGCCTCGCCGGAACCGGCAGTGCCGGTAGAACCGGTGACGCCATCCGGCCCGACTCCGGCCATGATGCCGCAACGCCGTACGTCGGACGGTCCGACCACATTCGCTTCACTGGATGCCCAGGAACTGCCGGTCGTACGCGAATATTCGGCAGGCGGTCTGATTTTCGATGACCAGAACCGCGTGGCCATTATCGCCCGTCATTCCCGCTCCGGCCATCTCGAATGGTGCTTGCCGAAGGGGCATATCGAAAAAGGCGAGACCCCGCAGCAGACCGCTGTGCGCGAAGTGCATGAAGAGACCGGCATCCTGGGCGAGGTGATCGATTCCATCGCCACCATCGACTACTGGTTCACCGGTACCACGCAGCGCGTGCACAAGCTGGTCCATCACTTCGCGCTCAAACAGACCGGCGGTGAACTGACGGTGGAAGGAGACCCGGATCATGAGGCGGAAGACGCCATCTGGGTGCGTTTTGAAGATTTGGATGACGTGTTGAGCTATCCCAACGAACGCAAAATCGCGTGGCTCTACGCCAGGAAGAAGAACAGGCAGGCAAACGAGTGAACCTACCCGGAGTCTTACGACATTGCACACGTCTGGCACACGCACTGGCGGCTGGCGTCGCCGTTGTGGCGATGCTGGCCGCTCCATTGACCGTCTACGCGAACGATACGACGGACACGACTGATTCATCCGATACGACGGACGCAACGGGCAATCAGACCGAGAATCAGCCCAAGCAGAGCATTGCCATCACGCAAAGCACCCCCATCGTCACCTCCAAATCGGGCTATCGTGTCACCGCGGTCATCAGCAATACGGACAGCACGGCCACGTCAAGCGGCACACTGCACCTGACCACCAATGCGTTGTTCACCTTTGTCTCGCGCACCGATATTCAGAATTGGGCCGAGAACAACGCCCCCATCCCAACCCCCAACGAGTTGGGTTCCGTTGACGTGCCATCGATTCCCGCCGGCGGCACTGCCACCGTCACCATCGAGGTGAACGCCAATCAGCAGACCCTTGCCTCCATAGGGAGTTGGGGACCGAAACCGCTGATGCTGTCGTATATCGTTGGCAATCAGATACTCGCCGATTTGCCGAGTTTTCTGACCCGATCTTCGGATGGGCTCAACACCGCGACAACACCGGCCATGAACCTGACCGTGGCCATGCCCTACACCGCCAGCGGCTGGCAGGTCGATAATAAGGCCATCAGCAATCGCATTGCCGAAACCACCACTTCCTCGACATCAACATCGTCCAAGTCCAACAGCACGGACAAGGCCGACAAGTCCGATAACGCCGACGCCAGCAACGCGGCCGAAGCCACTGATACGCAAGCCATATCCTTATCCGAACAGGATGCCGATACCGCGCGATCCCTTGGGCAGACATTCGCCAAGCACCGCTCGCTGCAAGTGATCGCGGATCCTCTGTATTGGCGTCAGTCCGCAGTGCAACCGTCCATTGCCGGCATCATGCAGCCCGCCGACTTCGACATCACCGCCTATACCGCACTGGACGATACCGCGGCCTACGAAAAGGCCGGCATCACCACTGAGCAGTGGAACGCCAAGCAGGCGGCCGCATGGTATGCCGACGGAGGCGACTCCGAAACACCCTCCGCGTACGCATGGCAGGGCAACAACTGTTGGACGTTGGATGCGCTGACCGCAGCACGCGAGCAGGGCTATGACACGGTGATTGCCGGTGCCTCTTTCGATGCCGACCAGACTGAAGCCGTACACACAGGCACCTACGTGGTGCATACGCCTGCCGGCGATGTCACCGTGCTGAAGGAGCAATCGACCTTGGGCACGCTGTCCAAGGGCCAAGCCACCAGCACGGACGCGCAGGCCGAGTCCAGCGATGCCGGTCGGTTGGCCCGACTGGTCGCTCAGAGCGCGTTCTACCAGATGGAACAGCCCTATACATCCCGATACCTGCTTATGACGTTCTCCCGCACCACGGAGGCCAGCTGGATAGATCAGGTGATGAGCGCCTTCGAGCAGGCGTCTTGGTTGAATCTGACGGACCTGAAGACCATGGCCAAGGCCGATCCGTACAATGTCAGCGATTCGGTCAATCCCGACAAGGCCGATGATGCCAACACCGCCAATACCCGGTCGGCATTGAGACAGTTGGCCGACAGCCGGCATGACATCATGCGCATGGCCACCTCCATATTGAGGAACGAGATTGATTCCGACGAGGTCTCGTCGTTGGACCCGCAGGCCCTGGCCCGGCAGGACGCCAATGACACCGCCTCGCATAGCAACGATCCGACGCAATGGATTGGCTCTTTACTGGTGCTGCATGACGATATGGCGCTGCGGTCCATGTCTGGCTCCCCCCAGCCGACAGCCACGCGAAAAGCCATGGTCAAAGCCGCGAAAACACTGGCCAGCGATCTTCTGAACGGCGTACGCATCAACCCATCGGAATCGGTATCCGTGTTCAGCGAATCCGCGAAAATGCCAATCACCGTCAGCAATGACCTTCCCTACGCCGTCAGCGTGCAGGTCAACTCACTGACTGACTCCATGCAGATCGTCACCTCGCGAACCGCTGACATCGATATTCCCGCGCATAGCGACGCTCAGGTGACCTTCACCATCCGCGTTTCCACTTCCGGCTCATCGACGGCCCATGTGTCGTTGACCGACCGGGAAGGCAACAGCTTCGGCAACACGCAGGACACCGCGATCACCAGTGTGATGCGCATCAGTGATGCCAGCGGCTTCATTATCATCGGCTTCGCCGTGCTACTGGGCATTATCGGCCTGTGGCGGCAGTTCCATCGGAAGAAGGACCCCGACGAATGAGTTCAAGCGTAGGTCGTAATTCCCTGATCATGGCCACGGGAACCGCTGCTTCCCGTGTGACCGGTCAGCTCCGCACGATTCTTCTCGCTGCGGCCATCGGCACCACCGGATTGGCGGCCAACGCCTATCAGGCCGGTTCCATGATTCCCCAATCCGTGTTCACGCTGGTGTCCGGCGGCATCTTCAACGCCGTGCTGGTGCCCCAGATCGTGCGCACGTTGAAAGAAAAAGACGCCCAAGAACGACTGAATCGCCTGATTACGTTGGCCATCGGCATCCTATTGGCCATGACCGTGGTGATGGCGGCGGCCAGCCCTCTGCTTGCCCGCCTGTACGTGGGTAGCGACGATCACCAGATGATAGCCCTGACCACCTCGTTCACCCTGTGGTGCATGCCTCAGGTGTTCTTCTACGGCCTGTATACGGTATTGGGTCAGATCCTGGCCGCCAAAGACCATTTCCTCACGTATGCGTGGAGCTCAACCGGTGCCAACATTATTAGTTGCGCCGGTTTTACTGGCTTTATTCTGCTGTTCAGCAAGGCCAATGAACAGCCCCTCGAATTCTGGACCGCCGACAAAATCGCGCTTACCGCAGGCACCTGGACTTTGGGCGTGGCCTTCCAAGCGCTGATACTGTTCCTGCCGCTGGCCCGTATCGGGTTCAAGTACAAACCCAGCTTCGGGCTTGGCGGCTTTGGACTCAGGTCTATGGGTCCCGTGGCGTTAGGCTCTTTGGGCGTGGTGATCACCAGTGAGATCTGCGGCATTATCCTTACCCGTATCGCCACATCCGCACCGCAGCGCGCCCACGAACTGACGGGTGCCAGCCTGTTCAGCGTGGCAGGCAACGCGACCTATCAGAATGCGTACACACTGTTCATCCTGCCCTATTCGCTCATCGCCGTATCGGTATCCACGGCTATGTTCCCCAAAATCTCCCGTTCCATCGCAGCTGCGAATCTGGATGAGGCACGGCACGACCTGGTCAGCGCACTGAATAATGTGGGCCTGCTCATCATGTTCTTCGCCGCCGCCATGGTCGTGTTCCCCGAACCGATCATCCGCGCATTGCTTCCGTCCGTCTCGATGGACGAGACTATGTTGATCTCCTATGCGCTTATCGCCTTGTCTATGGGCATTCCATTGGGGTCGGCGTTCCTGTTAATCCAGCGCACGTTCTACGCCTTTGAGGACGGCCTTCACCCCTTCCTGTCCGCGGTGATGCAGTATGGATTCACCTCAATATTCATGATCATCGGCATGATGGTACTTCCTCCTGAGCATTGGGTACTCGGCATCGCCTGCTCGGTGACCCTCGGTGGATTACTGGCGTTGCCGCTGACGTTGATGATGTTGCGCCGCAAGTTCGAAGGCAATCTTGGCGGTCGGGAGATCACGAGGACATATGCCAAGGCCATTGTGGCGGCACTGGCTTCCGGAGTTGTGGTCTGGCTGATCAAACGACCGGTAGTCGCACTGCTCGGCGCGGATATTCGACCAGTAGGCGGGCACATGAGCTGGTGGTCTGCGCTGGCCATCTGCGTGGTGCTCACCATTGTGCTGGCCGTAGTATATGTGGCTGTGTTGTGGGTGGTACACACCCCGGAACTCATCAGCGCCTATCACTCGATACTGGCCCGTCTACACAAGACTCCGGCCAGTGAGGACGTTGCTGTGACAGCCCAGCCGGAAAAAAGTCGACGCTACGTAAATCAATCCTGAGACGGAGCCCGTCAAGGATAGCCCCGCACGTAGAATATCTAAGACCAATCTCGAACACCAATCACACGGAGCCGAACGCACTATGAAACCGCAACTCGGAGACACGATTCTCAACCGATACACCTTGGTATCATCGTTGCGTGAGGAGCCTGGCATTCAGGCATGGAAAGCCAACGACCGTGTGCTGGCAAAGGATTGCCAGCTGTTCATCATTACCGATCGCAGCGCTTTCGCCGCAATCGATAAGCTCGCTGGTCGCATCGCCGCCACTCGCCCTGATCGTGTGATTCCCATACTGAAATACCGTATGGAATCCGACGTACTTCTCATTGTCATGCCGGTGGATAGCGGCCAATGCCTGACTGACTACATGGTAGATACCGCCAAGCCGCTCAGCTACAGCGCCATCCGGTCGATTATCGGAGAATGCGCCGACGTGCTGCGCGAGGTCATTGCGGATACTCCCAGCGGCATCGTCATCACAACCGACACCGTTCGAGTGACTACCTCCGGTGTGCAAATTGCCGATGCACCATGTGCCACGATGCTGGCCGATACGTCCGCTACCGATCTGCGTACGGACGGTCCTGAACGGTATGCGATTCGCCAGCTTGCGGCATTACTCTATACCCTGCTGACACGCACGCCAAGCCAAGCGACACCCACATTCAATCTGCGTGCCTTGCCGCAAGACACCCCTGGCGAATTCCGCGTGATTTGCAAGCGTGGATTGGCCTTGAGCGAGCCCGACGATCATACGTTGCCAATGGCTGCCCTTGTAGAACTCGACGCCTTGTTGGGTAATTGGAAGCCGCTCTCTGAACTGAGCGATGCTGATATTGCTTTGCCGAGCGTGGAAAGCGATTGCTCGATTACCAAGGCGATACTGAAGTCTGCCAACGAGACTGATATCGTGCCTATTCCCAGCACGTTGATTAACAGCAGCAGTCTTCCGGAATTGTCTATTACCCCTTCCCTGCCGGTTCAGACGGCCGCCGTCCCCGCTCCGCACGCGATGTCACCGGTTCCTCTGCCTGATGGGTCCAGTACTGCTGACGGTAACCAGTCTCAGTCTGATGCCCGCCGTCTGTTTGACTTCAACCTTTCTGACGCCTGGGAGCACGAAAATCTTTCCGGTGAAGGCACCGGTGACTGGTACAGCGAAATGAATCCGGCCCCCATCGGCGGTCCGGGTGATAATACTCGGTTGACAGTGCCTATTGTTACCGGCGGTATTCCCGATGCCACCGTGGGAGAGACAACCAGTCGTATTCCCGTGTTCGACGCCAGCGGCCGTGCTGTGGCTCCTGGTGAGGAATCGCTGCGTGCCTTGGAAGAGGAGCAGGCCCGCATTGCCGAAGTAAGCGCCATTCCTCCGAGCTTCACACCGAAGGATGTGCCGGATGACGAGGTTGACAGCAAGCTGCCCGATGAACATCTGTTCGGCAAACTGTCGACCAAGGTCGTTGCCATCATTGTGGCTCTGATATTGGTAGTGGCAGCGGCTGTTTGGGCAGTGCATGCGTTCCGATCCTCCGGAGACAATCCTGCCGATGCTTCCAGCAACTCCAGTGAAGGTGACTGGCCTGATATCAATGCTGACGCTGTGCCATTTGGTGGCAGCGAGAACGCGACGAACGGTGGCACCACTGACGATTCTTCAAAATCGAGTGATGCCACTCAGAGCGAATCCAAGGACTCGGCATCAGACAAGTCCAAGAAGTCCGAGACTGCTGATTCGTCGTCCAAGAAGACCAAGGCCAAGAAGTCCGGCGATAAGGATTCCAGCGCTGTTCCGCAACCGAGCCATGAGAACAACACGGCGTTTACGATTTCCAGCGCCAACTTCCTGTCGAATCCTGGCGGCCAATCCGGGTACGCATACTACATGCACCTTGACCAGCCGCAGGATGCGTACCGCATGGTTATCACCATCCGCACATCCGGTGGTAAGGGCTATATTCGCGCAAATACCACTGGGGACCCCACTCAAGGCAAGCAGGTGGCCGAATTCACCTTTGCTGAAGGTGGCACTACTG
>ERZ1032627.73-NODE-73-length-18073-cov-15.839383_pt1 | contig 18073 bp, 12 predicted proteins | sample MGYA00518159_ERZ1032627 | MGnify/ENA primary metagenome ERZ1032627 (study PRJEB33719, sample SAMN04261368) | wastewater metagenome | biome: periurban shantytown; feature: human; material: feces | host: Homo sapiens | place: Peru: Lima | collected 2013-01-16 ... | reverse complement strand
CCCGTGACGGTCTTGGTGTCCATATCGAGGACACCGCCCTGCTCGCGCTCCTTGAGCAGCAGGTCGAGAACCTCGCCCCACAGCTCCTTGGTACGCTCGGTCGGGCCGGCGAGGAACGACTCGTCGCCCTCGTAGGGGGTGTAGTTCTTCTGGATGAAGTCTCGGACGTCAACCTCTCCCGTCCAGATGCCTTCCTTGAAGCCTTCCCATGCCTCCTGCATTGTGTAACCACGCTCCTAGTTACGTGTAATGCGGCGCTCTCTCACACCGCTGCTTATTGAATTCTTGAATTATCGGCTTGCACTACCGGCTTCTTCCGTTCTTCGCCACACGTTGGTACAGGGAAAAACGTTTGTCCACCTTGGAACTGCAACCCAAAACCCAAGATTTCACCCGTTTGAGAAGGATAACATAGCCACCCCCTTCATCAGGGCTGTTATATGTTTCTTTTTTTATACCATTAGGGCGTTTTTAACAAATCCGCAGGAAATGCGAGCGCGAACAACTACCGTTCACCGATTTGTATGGTATTTTTCCTTGCCTTTGTACGACGTTCACTCTAGCTGTTATGCCAGTTTTAGCAGGGTAAAGTGCCCCAGAGACCCCACAGAAACTGCAGGACGGCCACGGGATTTCCCCCGGGGCCGCCCTGTGGCATGGCTAGTTATTTAGCTTTGATTGCCGCTTGGCATTAGGCGGCTGAGGCGGCCTTGTCGGTCGTTGCCTTGCTGTGACCCTGGCCCTCAAAATGCTTGTAGCACCAGCTGGTGACCAGCGGGGTCAAAATAGCCGTTACGATTGCGCAGGCAGCAACCTGTGCCGTGGCCGTCGCGAGCACCGCACCGCCATACATGGCCTCGTTGACGCTTGCCATGGCAGCAGGCGTGGCCACATTGGCTCCGGCGCAGCTCGAAATGGCCGCACCTGCGACACCCGTACCACCCGTGAGCTTATCGACCGCGATGACGGGAATTGCAAAGATCACCGAGCAGATCACGCCGAGCAGGATGCCGGGAAGACCACCGTTGATAAGCTGACCAAAAGTCATGGTCGAACCCATGGCAAAGAAGACGAGCACGATGATGGCAGAAAGTGCCGGTGCCATCATCTTCTTAAAGCTCGGGAAGAGGTTACCCAGGATAATGCCGACGATGATCGGCAGGATGGCGCCCACGAGCGACCAGCCGATCGGAGCCTGGCCGGCGGCGCCAAGGACAATCATCGTGACCGGAGGGCCGACAACCAGCGTGGTGATGGCGACGGCGCCACGTTCGGCCTCATTGCCCATGGTGCCCATCAGACCAGCGTACATAGCGTTGTTGGCGCCGGTGCAAGCGGCCAGCATCACCATGGCGGAGATACCAAACAGGTTGTCGTTGAACACATAAAGGATGAGCAGCGACACGGCAACGACCACGATCTGCTTGACGGCGATGATGATGGCGCCTCGGGCAGCGGCGGCAGGAGCGCTCTTGAACGAAATCGTCGTACCGACGATGAGCAAAAAAGCGCCAACAAGCGGGCCTGCGCCCTGCTGGGTCATGCCAAGCGTAAAGCTGCCGAGTGTTTTAAACAGGTCGGGGAACAGCGTGTTGAGCAGGCAGCCCAACAGAAGCGGCACCAAAATATTGGCACCCGGGATGGAGGACATCTTAAAGAACGGCTCCTTTGCCGCCGGCGCCTCCACCGCAGTCGATTCACTCATATATATCTCCTTTGGATGCATGCGAATCGCAGCCGCACGCGCCTATGTCAGAAAGAAGGCGACAACCCCGAGTCGCCAGGGTCGCCGCCAAACGATCACCGCGGGGTATTACCCGTCCAAGACGATGCCGCCGTCGCAGTCACCGATCTCGCCGTTCACGAAGCTGGCGAGGTCGGAAGCGAAGAACAGCACCATCTGCGCAGGCTCGCTGGCCTGGGCGGCGCGGCCCAGAGGAATACCGTTGATGATGCGCTGAGAGTTCTCGTCAGAGAGAATCGAGGTCATATCGGTCAACGTGAGCGACGGGCACACGGCGTTGCAGCGAACGCCAAACTTGCCGCCCTCCTTGGCGACTGCCTTGGTTAGACCGTTAACACCGGCCTTGGAGCTCGCGTAAGCCGCGGTGCCGAGCAGGCCGCCGCCGATCTTGCCAGCAACGGAACTCACGTTGACGATAGTGCCGGCGTGGGCCGCCTTAAAGTGCGGGTACACGGCATTCATCATAGTGAAGGTACCGTTGAGGTTGATGTCGATGGTACGGCGCCACTCGGTGTCATCGATCTCGTCGAACTTCTTGGTGCTGATGACGCCAGCGCAGTTGATCAGGATGTTGGTTTGCGGCAGGTCCGTAAAAATCTGCTCGACGGTCTCGCGCGCCTTGGGCGCATCGGCAACATCGAGTTGGTAGAACTTGTTGCCCTCGCCAAGCTCGGCCACAGCGGCCTCGCCCTTAGCAGCGTTCCTTGCGATGAGCGCGACGTGTCCGCCGCCCGCAACGATGCCTTTGGCGATCTCGAGGCCAATGCCCTGAGTGCCGCCCGTGACAATCGCGGTCTTGCCCGTGAAGTCAAATGCCATGACTCCATCCCCCTTTATTTAGGTGTCTCCTTGCGGGAAGTTGGAGCATCGCACGTGGCGATAATATGAGTCCCAGTCGTCATGGTGGTGACAACCCCTCGCCTATCCGTGTGCATGATAATTCTTTGAAACGCTACAATTTTTGAATGATTTTTAGTTTTTATACGCTCTTTATATTGCCTAGCAACCAAGTAGATTTTTGGGACATACCTAGAAATCTACCGAATGGGATAGTTGAGCGGGTGTATCATCTTTCACCGAAAATAGTTTCTAGTGTTAGGGGTTTTCGGTGGAAGATACCGATTTCCATGAGCTTGGGCGTCAGCTCCTTACCGAGTTTGGCAGCATGCATCAGCGTATTTCGCGCTTTGCGGACAAAGCTCTCGGCGGCGAGATGGCTGTCATGCGCGCCCTCATGCTCGCTGGCGGCTCGCTCACTCCGAGCGAACTCGCTGATCGTGCCTGGGTCTCGAACGCCCGTATCGCCAATATTCTGCGCGCCCTCGAAGCCAAGGGCTGGGTCGAGCGCAAGCACTCAAAGACCGACCGTCGTCGCGTACACGTCACGGTGACCGACAAGGGATTCCAGGTCCTCGAAATCAAACGTCGGGAATTCGAGGACCGCACCACGGCCTTCCTCGAGCAGCTCGGCGAAACAGATACCCAAGAGATGGTGCGCCTTCTAAGACGTGCCAACGAAATTATCGACCGCAATCAAGAAAGGAGAGATGCCGAGTGAGGATTCTCAGACTCTTTAAAAAGCATATCCTGGCACTGTTCGCAGCTATCGTACTTATCGTAATCAGCTGCAACGCCGATCTGGCGCTGCCTACCTATATGAGCGACATCGTCGACGTGGGCGTGCAGCAAGGTGGCATCGCCTCGCCCGTGCCCGACACCATCCGCACCGAATCGCTCGACGACCTCGAACTCTTTATGAGCGCCAAGGACGCCAAGGCTGTGGAGGCCGTGTTTAGCAAGGCAGACAATAACGGCATTCGAACGTACAAGGGCACCGAGGAGGAGGAGCGCACCGACGGCGGCAAGATTGCCGACATCATGAGCCTGCCCGAGACCGTCGTGCTCGCCTTCAACCAGGGCATCGACGCCGACTCCATGGGCGACATGGCCGGCACGTCCAGCGAGAAAGACAGCAACGCTGCCCAGGCCATGCCCACCCCCGAGCAGATGGCGGCGATGACGCCCGAGCAGCTCGCCGAGATGCAGCAGAAGGCCGCAGCGGCGCAGAACATGCAAAAGCAGATTGATGCCGACGGCGGCAAGATCACCATGAAGAGCCTGCGTCTAGGCGTTGAAGGCGGCCTAATCAACCAGGGCAAGCTCGTCGAGGGTGCCAACGATATGGCAGACAAAATGGGCTCCATGTCGGGCTCCATCGTCACCCAGCGCGCCGTGACCTACGTGCAAGAAGAGTACAAGGCGCAGGGCATCGACCCCGCCGATGTGCAGAACGCCTACCTGGGCCGCATGGCGACCACGATGTTTGGCCTGTGCCTGGTGTCGCTCGTCGCCACCATCCTGACCGGTGCCGTGGCCTCGCGTACCGCCTGCTCCATCGCCCGCGACCTGCGCCGCGAGACCTTCAACAAGGTTATGCACTTCTCGCCGGCCGAGGTGGGCAAGTTTAGCCAAGCCTCGCTCATCACCCGCTGCACCAACGACATTCAGCAGATCCAGATGGCCGCAACCCTGTTTATCCGCATGTGTCTACTGGCGCCCGTCATGGGCATCGTCGCCGTCATGCGCGTCCTGGCCAACCACACCGGCCTGGAGTGGACCATCGCCGTGGCCATCATCGCCGTCTCGGCCGTCGTCGGCGTGCTTATGGGCCTCACCATGCCCAAGTTCAAGAAGATGCAGAGCTTTGTGGACCGTGTGAACCTTACCGCCCGCGAGCTGCTCGACGGTCTTATGCCCATCCGCTCGTTCAACCGCGAGGAGCATGAGCTCGAGCGTTTTGACAAGGCTTCGCTCGACCTGATGACCACGCAGCTCTACACCAACCGAGCCATGAGCTTTATGATGCCGCTCATGATGCTCGTCATGAACTGCATCACCGTGCTTATCGTCTGGTTTGGCGCGCAGGGCGTGTCCGACGGCGTGATGCAGGTCGGCAACATGATGGCGTTTATCTCCTACACCATGCAGATCGTCATGGCGTTTATGATCCTCACCATGGTTTCGGTCATCCTGCCCCGCGCCGAGGTCGCCGCCGAACGCGTGGAAGAGGTCATCACCTGCCCCACGAGCATCAACGACCCCGCCTCGCCCAAACTGCCCGCGGCCAGCGCGCCACGCGGTGAGCTCACCTTCCGCGACGTGAGCTTCCAGTATCCCGATGCCCGCGCCGATGTCATCAGCGGCGTGAACTTCACCACGCATGCCGGCCAGATGCTCGGCATCATCGGCTCCACGGGCTCGGGCAAGTCCACGCTCGTACAGCTCATTCCGCGCCTGTACGACGTCACGGGCGGCAGCATTTCGCTCGACGGCATCGACGTACGCGACATGACCCTTTCCGAGCTGCGCCGCCGCATTGGTTACATCCCGCAGCAGGGGCGTCTGTTCTCGGGCACCGTGGAGAGCAACCTTAAGTTTGCCGGCGACATGGTAAGCGACGAGAACATGCACGAGGCCGCGCGCATCGCACAGGCTGAGGACTTTATCGCCGGGCGTGAGGGCGGTTACGACTCCCCCATCAGCCAGGGCGGCTCCAATGTCTCGGGCGGTCAGCGCCAGCGCCTGGCCATCGCCCGCGCGTTGGCCAAAAAGCCCGAGGTCGTGGTGTTCGATGACTCGTTTAGCGCTCTCGACTACAAGACCGACGCTCGCCTGCGCGAGGAGCTGGCCAAAAACGTTACCGACGCCGCGCTCGTGGTCGTGGCCCAGCGCATTGCGACCATCATGCACGCCGACCAGATCATCGTGCTCGACGACGGTCACGTGGTGGGCACCGGCACGCACGAGGAGCTGCTGCACAGCTGCCCGGCGTACCTGGAAATCGCACAGTCGCAGCTTTCCGCCGAGGAGCTGGGGCTCACCCAAGAAGAAATTGCAGCCGTTATGGAAGGAGGCGAGCACTAATGGCAGACGAGACCAAGACTCAGATTCCCAAGCCCACCCGCCGGCGCGGTCCTATGGGCCGTATGGGTGGCATGGGCCGCGGCGAAAAGGCCAAGGACTTTAAGGGCACCATGCAGCAGTTGCTCGGCTATATCGGTCAGCACAAGGTTGCCGTGTTTGCCGCCGTCGCCTTTGCCGTGTGCTCGGTCGTCTTTAACATTGTGGGGCCCAAGGTGCTCGGCCAGGTTACGACCAAGCTGTTCGAGGGCCTGGTCGCCAAGGTCAACGGCACCGGCGATGTCGACTTTGGCTGGATTGCCAAGACGCTCGGCTTTTTGCTCTGCCTGTATCTGGCAAGCTCTGTTTGCAGCCTCATCCAGGGTTGGCTCATGACCGGCGTCACGCAAAAGATTTGTTACCGTATGCGCAAGGAAATCGCCGCCAAAATTGCCGTCGTGCCGATGAGCTACTTCAACGGCCACAGCAAGGGCGACGTGCTCAGCCGCATCACCAACGACGTCGATACGCTCGGCCAGTCGCTCAACCAGAGCGTGACGCAGCTTATCACGTCGGTGACGCAGATTATCGGCGTGCTCGTCATGATGCTGTCGATTAGTCTGCCGCTTACCGGCGTCACCGTGCTCACGCTGCCGGCCGCCGCGATTATCCTGACCGTGATGATCCACTTCTCGCAGCCGTACTTCCGCGAGCAACAGCAAGTCCTGGGCGCCGTCAACGGCATTATCGAGGAGGACTTTGCCGGCCAGAATGTCATTCAGGTGTTCGACCGCGCCGAGGCCTCAATCGAGGAGTTCGACCGTCAAAACGACCGCCTCTTTATTAGTGGCTGGCGCTCGCAGTTCCTGTCGGGCCTGATGATGCCGCTTATGAGCTTGGTGGGCAACATGGGCTACGTGGGCGTCGTCGTGGTGGGCGCACAGCTCGCGCTGACCGGCAATGCCACGCCCGGCGACATCCAGAGCTTTATCCAGTACGTTCGCAACTTTACGCAACCCGTGCAGCAGCTGGGCAACGTAAGCAACACGATGCAGTCGATGGCCGCTGCCACCGAGCGTGTCTTTGAGTTCCTGGCCGCGCCCGAGGAGGAGCAGAAAGCCGACGCACAGATTCCCGAAAAGCGCCCCGGCCACGTGGAGTTTGACCATGTCAAGTTTGGCTACACGCCCGACAAGACCATCATCCACGACTTTAGCTGCGAGGCACAGCCCGGCCAGACCATCGCCATCGTCGGCCCCACCGGCGCCGGCAAGACCACGCTCATTAAGCTGCTGCAGCGCTTTTACGACGTGGACGGCGGCTCGCTGCGTGTCGAGGGCGTCGACGTGCGCGATTGGGACCGCGCAGCACTGCGCGGCGAGTTTGCCATGGTGTTGCAGGATACCTGGCTGTTTAACGGCACCATCCGCGAGAACATCCGCTACGGACGCCCCGATGCGAGCGATGCCGAGGTCGAAGCCGCTGCACGCGCCGCACGCTGCGACCACTTTATCCATACGCTCGCCGGCGGCTACGACTTTATGATTAACGAGGAGGGCACTAACCTGTCGCAGGGTCAGCGCCAGCTCGTGACCATCGCCCGTGCCATTTTGGCCGACCGCCCGGCGCTGATTCTGGACGAGGCGACCTCCAACGTCGATACCCGCACCGAGGAGCTCATCCAGCGCGCCATGGATGCGCTGATGCAGGGCCGTACCAGCTTTGTTATCGCGCACCGCCTGTCCACGATCCGCAACGCCGACGTAATCTTGGTGATCCGCGACGGCGACATCGTCGAGAAGGGCACACACGACGAGCTGCTCGCCCAAGGAGGCTTCTACGCCGACCTGTACAACTCGCAGTTCGACGAGGCGGCGTAGATTCGGCCGCAGGGAACGAATGACGCCCGAGAACGTGGGCGCAGGACAACCTGCGCCCCCGCTTTTGTTCTGCGATCCTCGAACCGCCTCCCCTGTGACCTGATTGACAGCCCCTTCCAAGCAACGTGGCATCATTCCATTCCAGGTCCAGCTGACGTTTACCCAGATAAAACCTGCCAAAATAAACCTGTCCCTTTTTGGTAGGTTTCGGGGTAACAAGGGCTTGCACTTTAGCGTGCGACAGCGGATAATGCCGTGCATTCGACAATTCACGCTTTGACTTATTTGATTGAGGAGGCCCCGCATGGCCATGGATTTCAAACGCAGGCTGCCGATCCCCATGGAGATCCGCGAGGAAATGCCGCTTTCAGCCGAGCTTACCGCCAAAAAGCAGGCATTTGACGCCGAGGTCACCAAAATCTTTACCGGCGAGGACGCACGCAAGGTGCTCATCATCGGCCCGTGCTCTGCCGACCGCGAGGATTCGGTGCTTGAGTACATGAACCGACTGGCCAAGACCGCCGAGGAGGTCAAGGACAAGCTCATCATCATTCCGCGCGTCTACACCAATAAGCCGCGTACCAAGGGCACCGGCTACAAGGGACTGCTGCACAACCCCAACCCCGAGGCTCCCGACGATCTGCTCGAGGGCGTCAAGGCCATCCGCCATATGCACCTGCGCGTTATTGAGGAAACGGGCTTCTTCACCGCCGACGAGATGCTCTATCCGTCCAACTACCAATACCTCGTTGACCTGCTGAGCTATGTTGCCGTGGGCGCACGCTCGGTCGAGAACCAGGAGCATCGCCTGGTGTCGAGCGGCATTTCGGTACCCGTCGGCATGAAGAATCCCACTGCCGGCTCTACCACCGTTATGCTCAACTCCATTTACGCTGCGCAGGCGCACCAGAGCTTCATCTTCCGCAACTGGGAGGTCGAGTGCGACGGCAATCCGCTCGCGCACGCCGTTATGCGTGGCTACATCGGTCTCGATGGTCGTACCTACCCCAATTACCACTACGAGCACCTGGAGCGCCTGGCCGAGCGCTATACCGAGCACGCCGGCTATGCCAATCCGGCAGCGGTCATCGACTGCAACCATGACAACTCGGGCAAGCGTCCGCTGGAGCAGTATCGCATTTGCAAGGAGGTGCTCGACAGCTGCCGCCGCAACGAGTCCATCTCCAAGCTGGTCAAGGGCTTTATGATCGAGTCCTACCTGGAGGATGGCAACCAGCCGGTCGACGGCGGCGTCTTTGGCAAGTCGATCACCGACCCGTGCCTGGGCTGGGAAAAGACCGACTACCTCATCCACGAGATCGCGGAACGTATTTAGAGTTACGGCGTTTTACCAAACGCCGTAACCGGCCGACGCTGCGCGGGCCGCATTTGGACAATCTGACGCTCAACTTCAAGGGCGCGACCAGCAGGTCAGCGCCCTTTCGTTTCGCGTCACCTTGCCCCAAATGCGACCCGCTCGCTGGCATTGCCAAGACATCAGCGTTGCCTTAGTCGCAAGCAGTCGTTTAAGAACGTCCCCAACGACTAATGCGGTAACAAGCTACGTCAGTCCGCTTGACCGGCTGGGTTTCCGAGGTGCGGCAGATTGCCCTGAAAGAGGAGGGCATAGACCTTAAGGGTCATGCCCGACGATTGAAGGGCAAGGTGCCGTGCCTCGGGAAGACAGACAGTTACGCCGAGGGTTCCTGCTGCGTAATGCAGTGGATATTTCCGCCGCCGAAGACGACCTGCTCGGACTGAACGCCGACGCACTTGTAGACGCCCTCGCCCCAGACCTCGTCGTAGATCTTCTGGAGCGTGTCAACGGCAAGCTGGTCGTTCTCGTCGCCGTACTGCGGGACGATAACACCGTGGTTGGTGACCAGGTAGTTCATATAGGAGGCGATCAGTGGCTCGTCGGCGACGCGCGGCTCGGCGTTCTCGTCGGCGTCGATGGTGTCGCAGGAAGCCTGGTCCATGAACAGCGGGTTCACAGGCATGCAGAGCTTGTAGACCTTCATCTTGCGGCCCTTGGCGTCAACGGCGTTGGAGAGGGTCTCGTAGACGGCGTGGCACTGCTCGTAGAACGGATACTCGGGATCGTCAGTCCAGATGCAGGCCATGACGCCCGGAGCGATGAATGTGGCGACATCATCGATGTGGCCGTTGGTCTCCTCGGGATCGATGCCCTCCTTGACCCAGATGACCTTCTCGACACCCAGGTACTCCTTGAGGTGCTCGTCCATATAGGCACGAAGCTCCTCGCTCCAGGGCTCGAACTTCCTCTTGAACTTGGGCCAGATGGACTCGGGATCCTCTTCCTCCTCCAGGACCGCAGAGCAGGTGCGGCCCGGGGAAAGCAGGCACTGGTCGGTCACGACCACGGTACCTTCGCCGTCGACGGTGATGGAACCGCCCTCGAGGATCATGTCATCGGGACGATAACGACGGCAGCCGGAAAGCTCAGCCATCTTAAGGGCGATCTGCTCGTCCTTGTCCCACGGGAAGTACAGGCCGTCGACAAGACCGCCATAAGCGTTGAAGTGCCAGTGGTTGGCGCGCTTATCGCCCTTGCCGTTGATAACAAAAGTGGCGGCGGTGTCGCGGAACCAAGCGTCGTCGGTGGTCATCTCGATAACGGTGACGCTCTCGTCCTCCTCAAAGACGGCCTTGCAGTTGGCGTAGTCGGCCTGGTTGGCGCACACGGTGACCGGAGTGAACTCGGCAATGGCGCGGGCGATGGCAGCATACTGCTTCTGGGCCGGCTTGGCACCATGGGCCCAAGTGTCGGTGCGATGGGGCCAACCCATCCACACGCGATCCTGCGGGGCGAATTCAGCAGGCATAAAGAAACCGTCGGCCTTAGGGGTGGACTCGGACTCGGTGATCGTGCGCATAAGGCTTCCTCCAAATCAAACGATCGCTTGCTGCAGGCGGGTTACCCGCAGCCTAAAACCAAGAGGTGGCGGACGCCCGTTCCCCGGCAAAGGTCGGGGCGCCCGGCGCCGGTTTTCACGGAGTCGCACCGGCAAGCGACGACGCAACCTGGCGCGCGGAGACAAAACGCACGAAGGATACGGAAGAGAGATTGGGGCGGGCGGTGGTTACCAGAGCTATCGCTCACACCCACCCCGGGAAATGGTCAAGTAGCGAGGAGGGTTGGAGCCCCGAATCCGGGTGCTCTAGTCCTCTTCGGCCTCGGCGGCCTCCTCAGCGAGACGCTGAGCAGCCAGCTCGGGGGTGAGACCCTTGTACTCGGTCTCGCGACCCTTAGCACTGACGACGCGGACAACCTCGCCAATAAGCAAGAGCACGATGAAGATAACGATCGTCGGGACCTTATCGCCAATCTCATCGACAGAGAACGGAATCAGCGTTGCAACGATAGCCAGAATCAGTTCGATGCAGGGAATAGCCAGCATGACCTTCATCATGGCGCCCTTAAACGGGAACGTAAAGATGCGCGCACGGTTAGGGTCGTTCTTACGAAGGTTGAGGAATGCCGGGAACATCGGGATGTAGGTGAGCAGCAGGAATACAACGGAGGTACCGAAGAGCATCCAGAAGACACCGTTGGAGATGGCGTCGATAGGAACGAGCTGAAGGCACAGCACCAGGGAGGCGACGATGGCGTTGACCAGGTTGGCGCCGTTGGGCATGTCGTCATCCGAGATCATCGAGGCGAAGACCTTGGGCATGTTGCCATGCTCGGCAGCATAACGAGCAACGGAGTTGACGCCGAAGGACCAGGCAGCCATGTTGGCGAACAGGGTGATCAGGAAGGCAATGCAGATGACCTTGAAGATCATGGAGTCGCCCACCATGGTCTGGACAGCGTAGATCATGCCGTAGTCGGGATCGATGGAATCGGCCGGCACAGCAGCGCCGATGCCAAAACCAGCGAACAGGTAGATCACGGCGATAGACAGGCCGCCAACGATGATAGCCTTGGGGATATCGCGAGCGGGATCGGCCATATCGTCGGTCATGGTGCAGATGACCTCGAAGCCCATGAAGTTAAAGATGATGATCGACAGGTAGCCGAGCGCGTTGGTGTTGGTGAGCTCGGGCAGGAAGGTGGCAGCGGACATGTCGTTCGCAAAACCGTTCTCCATGGCATACCAAATACCCAAAGCGCCGACGATAACGGCAACGGCAACCTTGATGATGGCGCCGCCGTTCAGGACCCACTCGGAGTCGGCAGCCTTGGAGCGACCCATAAGATAGACGATCCACACAAAGGCAAGGTCGATACCAATCTTGGCAATCAGATTGAACTCGACGCCAAAGACCATGCCCAAAATGTCAGGGAACATGGTGGCCAGCGAGGCAATCCACAGCGGATAGTTAACCCAGTAGTAGTACGAAATGCGAGCACCCCACTTGTCGCCCAGGCCATCGCGCACCCAGTCGTAAATACCACCCTCGCCGTCATAGGTAGTGCCGAGCTCGGCAACGACCATGCCATAAGGGAGCAGGAAGGTCAGAATCAGGAAGATCCACCAGAAGAACTGCTGGTTGCCAATGGCAGCAGCAGGTGCAGCGGCCTCGCAAACGAAGACGACGCAGATGATGGTCGAAATGACCGTCAAGAAGGAAAGCTTCTTCTTTCCGTCGCTCATGATGAGCTCCTTCGCTCAGTCTTGGACAAATCGAGACCCTTAAGATATTAAGACAATTGCCAAGCCTCGGTGAGCGAGCGACAGGAGACGAGCATCCGCCGCCCGCAAACGCGCTTCTACGATGAAGTTACGCGGTTATACCAAACCGCGCAACGGCTCGACGCTGCAAGCGCCCCTAGGCGGCAATCTGACGTTCAATCGTCGGTCGCGTACCGAAGTACGCTTCCCTCCTCTTTCACGTCACCTTGCTCGTCTAGGGGCGCTTTCGCTGACTTATGCTCAACCTGCGATTGTTTTGCTTTGAGTCGGCTATTCGCTGTAACGGGTGGCGATGGCAGCTTGTACCATGCCGGCGCTCATGAGGTACGTTACCAGGAAGTAGCCACCATAGGCCGCCAGGAAAATCGCGCAGGTGAGGCCCACGGTGCCGGCGATGCTCATATCTCCGAATATGCTCACCAGCTCGATGATCACCTTGAGCGCCACAAAGGAGTGCGCCAGGCCCACTGCCAGCGGGAACAGGAAGAATACCGCTTGCTGCGCCATCACCGAATGACGAATCTGGCGGTCGTCACAGCCAATCTGTGCCAGCACACGATAGCTGCGGCTGCCGTCGGCCACATTGGAGAGCTGCTGGATCGACAGTATCGCCGCGCACGCAACGACCAGTACAAAGCCAATGTAGATGGCCAGATAGCTAATCATGCCGTTCATCTGCGCTGCTTGCGTGTACATCTCGGAACGCGTGATGAAGACTCCCCACGACCCCGGCTCCTTGCCGTCAACGAGCAGATTATCGAGCAAGGTGTATTTAATGCTCTCGTCTGCCTCGGTCGTATCCATACCCTGTTTGTAATTAACGAGCAGATTACTGGAATACGGCTGCAGATTAAGCTGGGACAGCAGCTCATCGGCTACGACCACGGTACCGGGATTGCTGCCCATCGCCGAGTTGGCGATGGCCGCCGTGTCCTCGTCCGACTTATCGGTTGCGGGCTTGAGCTCATGCCCGTCCAAGGTGAGGGTATGGCCGCCAGCCATATACTTGGTGTACAGGTCGCCCAGCTCACCGCCCATATCACACGTGAGCAGATACTGGTCGCGGCCAATGCTCACCGGCTCCTCGCCCATCATCTGGCGCAGTTTGTTGTACTGGCTCGCCGGCGTCACATACAGACCCATCGCATCGGCGTTGCTTCCCTCGAGCGCCTTGGGAAGCTTTTCTCCCATGGCCTTGCACATCTCACCCGCCACCACCGAGGGGCCCGAGCCGCCAAGCGGGTAACTCAGATACGAATCGATCTGCACATGCTCACCGGCAACATCGGCGATATTGACCTTCTTGCCTGTCTCATCGTTGTTGTCCGCCGACTTGCGCTCGCCATGCCATGCAGCGTACAAATCGACCGTTGCATCGGCCAGCACCATGCGATCGGCCTCAGACGGATTGACATACTCCTTGTAGTAGTCGAGCGTTTCGGGCGTGTAATAGACATACGTCTGAGACACGTCAACAGGGTTATAGCGCTCCAGATTCTCGTTCATCACGTTGGCGATCGACATACCGCAGGTCACCGAGGTAATGGCCAAAAACAGAATCATCGCGATGACGCCCATCGAAAAGCACACCGTGTTGACCTTGGCCGCAAGCTGGCGCACGGTAAACATATTGAGACCGCGCCAGTACACGCCGCGCAGGCTCTGCAGCAGCTTGATAAGCATGCCCGAAAGCCCCCAGAACAGGGCAAAGGTGCCCACCGTGACCATAGCGGTAGTGATGCCGAACTGATTCATGGCCCCCTGCAGCTTATCGCCCGACGCGGTGAGCGGGAACCCGTCGCGCAGCAGACGGTAATAGGCCACGCCCACAAGTAGCACGCCCGCGGTAAAGATGGCAATCGCAATCCAGGGATTACGTGTCTTGATGCTCTCGTTGCGGCGCTCGGCACCCATAAGCTCGATGAGTTTGGTACGACGCACGGCGCGCAGGTTCAGCAGTAACGTGAGTACGAACATCACGAGCATGCAGGCAAGGGTCAGGTTGAACGCATGCACCGAGAAGAAGAAATGAAAATTAGCGATCTGTGTCTTAAAGAGCGAGGCCGTAAAGAATGTCATGAGCTGGGAGAGTCCCACACCCAGCACAATGCCGGCGACAAAAGCGCCGACCGAGACGATCACCGTCTCGAGCGCCATGATCGTGGCGACGCGCCCGCGCCCCATGCCGAGCACCTGGTACAGGCCAAACTCCTTTTTGCGGCGTTTCATGATGAAGTTATTGGCATACACCATCAAAAAGGCCATGACACCGGCCAAAAAGTACGTCAGGTAGCCGAGCATGCTGCCCATAACCTGCGCCAAGCCCTCTTCATCGATGCCGGCAATGTCGACCTGCATCGAGATGGTGTTAAAGGCATAGAAGACCGTGACGCCCAGGGTGAGCGTCAAAAGGTAGACGAGGTAGTCGCGGCCGGCGCGGCGGACGTTGCCCCAAGCGAGTTTACAGAGCATCGGAGCCCTCACCGCCCATCATGGCAACGACCTCCATAATGCGGTCGAAGAACTCTCGGCGGTCGGTGTCGCCGCGGCGCAGCTCGGTGAAGATCTTGCCGTCACGAATAAACAGCACACGGCTCGTGTAGCTGGCGGCAAAACTGTCGTGCGTAACCATGAGCACGGTCGCGCGCAGGCGGCGGTTAAGGGCCTCCAGGCTCTCGAGCAGCAGACGGGCGCTCTTGGAATCGAGGGCGCCGGTGGGCTCGTCGGCCATGATCATGGTGGGGTCGGTGACGAGCGCGCGAGCCGCGGCAACGCGCTGCTGCTGACCGCCGGACATCTGGTAGGGATACTTGTCGAGCACCTGACTGATGGACAGGCGCGCTGCCACATCCTGCACGCGGGTCGAGATCTCTGCCGAGTTTGTGCGGGCGATGGTGAGCGGCAGGGCGATGTTCTCGCGTGCCGTGAGCGTATCGAGCAGGTTAGAGTCCTGGAAGATAAAGCCGAGCTCTTCGCGGCGGAACTGCGAAAGCTTAGCCTGCTTCATGCGTGTTACGTCCTGCCCGTTGATGCGGATCGTGCCACTTGTGGCGCTATCGATGGTCGACACGCAGTTGAGCAACGTCGACTTGCCCGAGCCCGAAGCACCCATGATGCCGACGAATTCGCCGCGGTTGACGGTAAAGCTGACATCGTTGAGCGCGCGGGTCACGTTGCCCAGCGCTCCATATACTTTTTCGAGATGCGCGACCTCCAGTACCGGGGTCGCCATGTGCGTGGTTTGCATACCGAGTCCTTTCTTGCGATTAGTCTACGGCATCTATAGTCGCAAGAAGACGAGTCGGCTACCATCGATATGGCTTACGCTTGCCTTACCGTTGTGTAAGGTACGGGTAGCCACCCTGCCGCGTGTTGATGTTGAGAGAGGACTCCTGTTGAAGACTGTTCATGTTGCCGCTGGGATCATTCGCAAGGAAGAATCTGACGAGCTGCTTGCCGTGCAGCGCGGCTATGGCGACATGCAGGGACTTTGGGAGTTCCCCGGTGGCAAGCTCATGCGCGGCGAGACGCCCGAGGAAGCCGTACGCCGCGAGCTCATGGAAGAGCTGCAGGTAAAAGTCACCAACCTGCGCGATTTCTACACCGTTGAGTATGACTACCCCGATTTCCATCTCTCCATGGAGTGCTACTACTGCTCGCTCGCCGATGAATCCGATGAGCCTCAGAAGCACGACCGCCAGCTCGATATCCGCTGGATTCCGCGCACCTCGCTTGCCACCGTTGAGTGGATGCCCGCCGACAAAGGGCTTATCGATGCTCTGATTGAGCTGAAGGAAGACCGGCTCGAGGCCGACGGCACTGCCAACGACGCCGAGGCCGCCGCGACCGACGAGCCCGCCACCAAGCCCAAGCGCGCACCTAAACGCCGCAGCAAAAAGCGCGCCAAGCCCGGCCTGCTCGACGGCATCGACACCTCGGACCTTTCCGCCGACGAGCGCGAACTGGTGCGCCGTCGCGCCGCCATCAAAAAGTCCATGAAGGGCAACAAGCGCGCCAACACCAAACCCGAGCTGCTCGTTCGCCAGCGCCTGCGGGCAGCAGGTCTTACCGGCTATCGCTTGGAATGGAAGGTTCCCGGCAAGCCCGACATCGCCTTCCCCGGCCGCAAGATCGCCATCTTCGTCAACGGCTGCTTTTGGCACCGCTGCCCCAAGTGCAACCCCAGCCAGCCCAAGCGCAATGTTGAGTTTTGGGAGGCAAAGTTCCGTCGCAACGTCGAGCGCGACCGTGCCGCCGTGGCAGCGCTCACCGAAATGGGCTGGACGCCCATAACCATCTGGGAATGCGAACTCAAAAAGGACCGCATCGACGCCACGATGGAAAAGGTCATCGAGCAGGTGCGTGCCGCGGCACCGCAACGCTAACAGCGAGCATTCACACGCTCCGCACGTCCGCGCCACGTCTACGCCACAAACCTTAGAAAGCCCTTAAGCTCAAAACCTTTCAAGAGTGTTACTCAATAGCCTTGACCTGCGGTTTCATCGTAACACCAAACCAGGTTAAGCCTTTCTTTAGCGCTTCTTTGAGCGGCCCGCTGCATAATACTGCCAACGCACGGGGCCTAGCAGCATACCCCGAGCGCAACCTTTTGGTGGACATCGAGGAGGCCGCATAAGCATGCATTCTTCCAATGACGCAGCACAGCAGCCATCCCTAAAACATGCAAACCTTTTCTCCTTCCCCCCGACACAGAGAAACGGTCTCCTCGACTCCCCCACCACAAAAACCAAGCGCTCAGCCGATCAGAGCCTCAACTTACGAGCATCCTTCGAAAAGCTCCAAGCATCCCTAGACAAGGCGTTCCCCGAACAGGCAAGAGCAATCTAAGCCCATCGCGCTTTATACTGATGCCATGCGAAACATGGATCACATAGAATTGCACCGCGGAGGACGCGAGGAAGCGTTTCCCGAGACCGCCGAAGACTGGCCCTATATTGCCGAACGCGCAGAATTCGCTCGCTATCCGGGCAATTCCGTCCCCTGGCACTGGCATTCCGAAGTTGAGCTTTTCTACATGGAGCAGGGAGCGATTGACTATCGAACGCGCGCGGCTCATGAGTACGTACGCTTTGAGGAAGGGTCCGCCGGCTTTATCAACGGCGGCGTTTTGCACAGCACGCTGCAATCAGCCAATTCGGCACCAGCCATTCAAATGTTGCATATCTTTCAGCCGTCGATGCTCGGCGATCCCGCGGGACGTCTCCAAAAGCGCTACATCAATCCATTACTTCAATGTCGAGGCGTCGATGTGCTCAAATGGTCGCCCACCAACCCCGACGATATGCCCTTTATCGATTTGCTGAAGAGCTCCTTTAGCCACGACCTTCAACGGCCGCAGAACGAGATGGCGCTTCGAAATAACTTGTCAGAGCTCTGGATTCAGATTTACGCCAAGGCCGAACCGCTCTTTTCCTCCGACGGCGCCTCTTGGATGACCGGCCGCGACGTACAGTTCAAGGGAATCCTGGACTTTATCCGCGCAAACTATGCAGCCGCTATAGATGTGCCCCAGATGGCATCTGCAGCCGGCGTAAGCGAAAGAGAGTGTTACCGCATTATCGAAGCTTGCGCAGGAACGACCCCGGCGGCATATCTGCGCGCATACCGCGTAAACCGTGCTTGCGAACTTTTGGCACACACCACGCGAACGGTCCAGACAGTCGCGCGCCAATGCGGCTTTGCGACAGCAAGCCATCTTGGCCAGGTATTTAAAGAACAAATGGGGTGCACTCCTTCGAGCTATCGAGCAGCGAGGCAGAATCTCGATAGCACCAGGCAGAAATCCCGCTAGCCCTTCTTCTGTCACTGCATCAAACTTGCAGGCAAACAATGGATAGGAGCTACTATATGAAGTACTTTGACTATAT
>ERZ1032627.69-NODE-69-length-18969-cov-16.553452_pt1 | contig 18969 bp, 10 predicted proteins | sample MGYA00518159_ERZ1032627 | MGnify/ENA primary metagenome ERZ1032627 (study PRJEB33719, sample SAMN04261368) | wastewater metagenome | biome: periurban shantytown; feature: human; material: feces | host: Homo sapiens | place: Peru: Lima | collected 2013-01-16 ... | reverse complement strand
GAGGTCTTTTTCATACCGCAGGTATTACCGGCGAGAACCTCGATTACGCGATCGGCAGGAGCACCCTCAACCAGCTTGGAGATAGCCTTGAGATTGCCGTCGCAGCCGCCGGTAAACTCAACGCCCACCACCTTGTTGCCGTCATCGGAAAGGTCAAGGTGGATATTGCGAGAACATACACCCTGAGGCTTGTAATCAAAACTAATCATTGAGATCCCCTCTCAGAAAGAAATTTCAGACGTCTATTATCCCCGCCTGGGCCGACTTATTATCGTAAGCACCGATTCAACATCCTACGATGCTTGGACTAGTGGGGACAAGATTAGCAGTCCGCACCCTGTGCGTGGACCATGCGCTTCTCCCGATACATATTGTGGTCGGCGACACGATATACATCGGCCAGCGTATTTCCAGCCGTCTCGACGGTCGCCACGCCAATCGATGCGCTGACCGTCAGGGCCTCATCGCTTACCGCGGCAAGACCGAGACGAAGATCCTGTTCCAGCCCGAGCGCAGACTCATTGTCAGTATGGGAACAAACCAGCAAAAACTCGTCGCCGCCAACGCGCATCGGCAGGTAATCCGCACCAGCCACCCGCCGCAGCACGGACGCCGTCCGTCGCAGCAGTTCATCCCCCATCTCGTGACCATAGATGTCGTTGGTCCACTTGAGATAATTGCAGTCCAGCATAATCACGCTCACGGGCAAGCCCTCGTTTACCAGGCTATCTCCACGCGATTCAAGATAGTTGCGGTTGCGAAGCCCCGTCAGTTTATCTTGGTATGACAGCTCCTCGGCATGCTTGACCATCGATATGTTGTGCGTCGCCACGACGACCGACTCCAGCCGGCCTTGCTCATCGCGATGCTGGGGGACAACCTGTAGCGAGTACCAAGCGCCTCGACAATCTCGCACCTCGGCAGCCAAGTACGGTACGCCCTCCATACGTTCACGAAGCGTACTTATATCTACGAGTCCCACAACCGCTTCGCGGCTTTCGGGGCTCACGATATCCCGGCAGACCGTGTCCATAAAGTCATATGCCTCGTTGTGCTCGGAAAATATCTTCGCTATCGCCGGCGACATATTGATTCCCTCGATCTCGAGGGTGTCGAGATGCAAAAGGAAGGTCGAATCGTAGATGGCGCTTATGGCATTGATAATGCCGAGCTGTTTATCCTTTTCGACCAAATTGCGGCGATCAACGATATTTCGAGCCAACAGTACTACGACCCAAAACGCAAGGCACACCAAGACGCCAGCGGCGACAAATGTGATCCTGCCAGACATGACCTCAGATTTGGGATACAGCGCAAACAGGCGGTAGTCCTTGTATGCCGCACGCACCGCGTACCATTTGTCTCCTCGATATTCGATGCGCGTTAGGCCATCGTCTTTCCACTCAACCCCTGCGCTGGTGAGGAATCGGGCGAGCGACATGTCAGCATCGGCGCTGTTGGATGAGACAATCTCCGCATCCTCCATAACAAGCACCGTGGGGCCCTGGTGGAAGGTGCTGTTCGAAAGCACGTCGGCTATGGCATATGAATAGTCGTCCGCTGGATCGGAAACAAATGAGCGGTATGCCAAGGCAACGCCGTCGCCATACGGGATAGCACAGACGGCAAAAACGACACCACGGCGCTCGACGACAGTTGAGTAGGTCACTTTGGAACCTTGATACATCGATGCGACCGGCGCACAGGCCAGCTCCTCTCGCCACAACATGAGCGGATCGCGACCATCGATGTCGTAGTGGGCAGCCATATGGCCATCGGAGTCCATGACCATCAGCCCCGAAAGGTTCTCGGCATGGACAAATTGCTCGATAAGATCGTCGTTAACCTCAACGCGATCAGAGGACAGGAACGTCGCAAACGATTCGACCGTGGCGAGCAAATCGTGCGTCTCTTCGGTTTTTCTCCCCTGTTCGTAGCGGTCATATTTTTCGCAAGCGTTTTCCAAAAACGCCATGGTTTCTTGGCCAAACCCAAGCGTTTTTTCGAGGCAGCGATGGGTTCCAACCGTATACAACAGGCCTAACAAGACAGCGCTGACAATAACGCCGACAGCTATGACGGTCAGAGTCTTTCGACGCAAGCGGTGCTCATCATTTGTCATGGATTTGCTCCTTGCCCGCCCGTCGTCGCTCCTGTCTTGTAATTGCCCACAATACGGTCAATCGTGCCATCTCGGTCCATGGCAAACAATGCGGTATTGAGATCCTTTACGATCGGTCCTTCATAGCCGTCATCAAACGCGACGCCCAGATCAACCGTCATAACGTTGTCAGCGAACACGCGGTAAAGGCCGGGATACCGGGCGACAAGTCGGTCAAGCGGCTGAACGTCCGCCATCCAACAGTCGACATACCCTTTGGCGAGGGCGGCCTTGCAGAGTTCGGCAGAACCATACGATTTGATTTGCACGTTCGGCGAGATTTCCAGATCCCCTGCGAGCAATCGGCGTTCACTCACCGAGCCCGCAATTACCGCGATGGTCTTGCTTCCATCGAGATGCGCCAAGGACTTGATGCCACTCGTTTTCTTGGCGGCAACCGAGACCGTCACGGTTAGATACGGCTCGGTCCAGTAATACTTATCCTCGCGATAACAGGGAGAATAATCACACCACAGGCAATCGATATCACCGTTTTCGAGCAGCCGGTCGCGATCGTTCCAGTCAATATCGACAAACTGTGGCTTGAGCCCCGCACGCTCACACGCCTCACGGGCGATGTCGATATCGATACCGGCGTAATCGCCCGTGGTATCGACATACACATAGGGGTCGTTATCCGTAACGCCGATTTTGAGTACCGGGAGATCTTTGTCGGCTTCATTCGAGGAGGAAGAACTGCTTCGAACGGTATACGTCAGGGCGGCCACACAGGCGGCAACAAGGAGCATGAGCGCAAACGAGACGATGGCGGCTCGCTTGATACGTCCGGGCACAAGCCTCCCTTCATCGAAACAGCAGTCGGATTTCATTGTATACCTGGGGCTGATGCGGCGATAAAAAAGCGCCTCACCCAAGATGGGCAAGGCGCCAAAGGTTGGAATGCATCCGCAAACGGCCGAATTAGGTTAACCCTACTCGAAGCTCACCTGCTCCAGGCGATCGAAGACCGTGTCGATGCGGGTGAGGAAGTCCCACGGATCAAAGATCTCGTCGAGCTTCTCCTGGCTGACGGTGCAGCGCGGATCGGCCTCGAGACGCTCCTTAAAGGTGGGACCGGAGACACAATCCTGCACTTCGTGCCAGGTGGCCATGGCGTTTTCCTGCACGATAGCGTAGGCGTCCTCGCGGGTGATGCCAGTGTCGACGAGGGCCAACAGCACCTTGGAGGAGAAGATAAGGCCGCGGGTCTTGTTGAGGTTGGCCATCATGCGAGCCGGATACAGCTGCAAGCCGTCGATAACGCGGATGAGGCACTGGAACATGTGGTCAAGCGCGATGAAACTATCGGCCTGGGCGACACGCTCGGCAGAGGAGTGAGAAATATCGCGCTCGTGCCACAGGGCGACGTTGTCGAAGGCGACCTGGGCGTTGGACTTCACGACGCGCGACAGGCCGCAGACCTTCTCCATGGTGATCGGGTTGCGCTTGTGCGGCATGGCAGAGCTGCCCTTTTGACCCTTGCGGAACGGCTCCTCGGCCTCGAGTGTATCGGTCTTCTGCAGATTGCGAACCTCGGTAGCGATGCGCTCGCAGGTGGCTGCCGTGGTGGCAAGGACGCCGGCGAGGTAGGCGTGATGGTCGCGGCTGATGACCTGCGTGGACAGCGGGTCGTGAACCAGACCCAGGTGCTCACAGACATACTCCTCGACAAACGGCTCGATGGAGCTGTACGTGCCGACAGCGCCCGAGATGGCACCGAAGGCAACGTTCTTGCGGGCATCCTCAAGACGGTCCAGATCGCGCTTGAGCTCCCAAGCCCAAGAGCCAAACTTCATGCCGAAGGTCATCGGCTCGGCGTGAATGCCATGAGTACGGCCGGCGCAGAGCGTGTTGCGCTCCTCGAAGGCGCGGCGCTTGCAGATCTCGCCGAGCCTCTTGACGTCCTCGATAATCAGGTCACATGCCTGGGTGAGCTGGTAGCACAGAGCCGTATCGCCCAGATCGGAGCTGGTCATGCCGTAGTGAACCCAGCGGCTGGGCTTGGGGTCGCCCTCCGGAACATCGGCGTCGATGTACTCCTTCATGTTGGTCAGGAAGGCGATGACGTCGTGGCGCGTGACTTCCTCGATCTCATCGACCTTTGCCTTCTCAAAGTTGGCATGGTCGCGGATCCACTGGGCTTCGTCTTTAGAAATGCCGATCTTGCCGAGCTCCGCCTGGGCCTCACAGGCCAAGACCTCGATCTCCTGCCAAATGGCGTACTTGTTCTCGAGGGAGAAGATATGTCCCATCTCCGGGCGGGTATAGCGATCGATCATAGCGGCTCCTTTTTGGTTATTGGCACGTTGGTCGTAACTCAACCATTGTACCGTGCGCAGGTGCAAGTATGGGCAGCAGGCATTAACCTAACATTTTGCCGCAAGAGCGGCCATGGGGACGTCCGCGTATTTGCTTCGCAAATCCGCACCGGCTGCGGGCGAGTCCCTCAGCCTCACGAAGCCGCGGGGGAAACTTTGTTGAATCGGCCGTCCCCATCTCTCCCGTGCTCGATGGAGCGGGCAACGGGACGTCTGCGTATTTGCTTCGCAAATACGCACCGGCTGCGGGCGAGCCCCTCGGCCTCATGAAACGGCAGGGGAAGACTTTGTTGAATTGGCCGTCCCCGTGTCTCCCGTGCCCGGTGGAGCGGGCAACGGGACGTCCGCGTATTTGCTTCGCAAATACGCACCGGCTTTAGGCGCCTGCCGGCGCCTTCGCCTGCTCGCTACAGACGCTTCGCGTTTGCTTTACGCTCGCACCCTGGCGGGTTCGAGTCCCGGCACTTTATTGAAAAAAGCACGGCACCGTAATGGTGCCGTGCTTGTGCTTTTAACTGGAGCGGGCAACGGGACTCGAACCCGCGAGTGTCAGCTTGGGAAGCTGATGCCTTACCACTTGGCGATGCCCGCATATGTGGGGGATAGTATAACGCGGTTGTCTTGTTCGATACAAGGGTGACGATACTTGTTTTAGCTATGGAGAATCCTCCTAAAAATAGGCCAATTGTGTAGATGAGGACCTGTAGGCTCTTTTATTTACCATTGTCTACCTGCAGCTTTATTCCATTGTCTTTCGTAGGCGCCATTTGTCAGATATCGGGCAAGCTTTTGGTCAGGCTCCGGTACTTACCCGCATGAACCTCGGGGGTAGCCTCATCCCAAGCGCCGCGGCCTCCCCGTGCGGCGCACGAGGGATAAGGAGCAGCCATGTCCAACGCACCCACGCACTCTGTCCACAGCGCAATCACAGCAGGATCGCTGCTCCTAGTCCTCTTTTTACTTTTAGGCTGCATGACACCGGATGCCGCGCTCGCCGTCGACGGTTATGAATCGCTCGGATTCCGCACTATCAGCAATGAATGCGGTCCTTTTGAAGTTGGCAAATACGAGGCACAGGATTCTTCGATTGCCTACTGCATGAACCAGGAGCGCTTTGGCCCTAGCACACCGGGCGGACCCTGGCTCACCTACAATCAGGGCTGGGTATGGCTCGAAGACGAATTCGCGGCCATCATCTGTCATGGCTACCCCACCGCCACATCCTTTGGCGGGCATAACCTATCCCCCGATCGAGCACGTGCCGCAACCCAACTTGCCGTCTGGATGCTCAACGGCACCACCCATACCGACGGATCATTCTCATATACAACCGCCCGGGGCGTCACAGAGAGGGGAAATTTTTCCGGCGACAATGAGGTCGTTGCCGCAGCGCGCTGGCTCCACGACGGCGCCAAGTCGGGAAGCATTAAAGCCGCACCGCATCGCGCGCGGCGCTATTTGGGAGCTGTGTCGGGCGGCAGTAAACGTCAAGACATGCTCTACGTGCTCCCGGCCGTCTCCGTATCCTTCCAAAAACAGTCAGCCAACGCCGCCATCACGAGCGAAAACGATACCTACAGGCTCGACGGAGCGAGGTTCGACATCTATGAGAGCGTCGGCGACAAGCGTGTCGGCAGCATCCAGATGGACAGCAGCGGTCGTGCGCAGGCGACACTTTTGCCCAACGCGGCATATTACCTGGTCGAAACCAAAGCTCCGGCGGGTTATATCCCCAGGAGTGACCACATCGCCTTTTCCACCGGCAATGACGGCGGGAATGTCGTCATCGATGAGCAGCCCGGTACCATTACCCTGCGCATCGCAAAGGTCGATGCCGCGACAGGGGCAGGCCCTCAAGTCAGCGCGTCACTTGCCGGCGCTGAGTTCACCTGCGTCTCACAGTCTACCCCGGGCTGGACGCACACCCTCACGACGGATGAGGACGGCCGGGCAACACTTACCGACATCCCCCTGGGCACCTTTAGCATCTATGAGTCGAGAGCTCCCGAGGGTTATCTGCCCTCCAATGAAACCTGGAGCTATACCATCGGTGCCGACCAGCTCGGAGACACGGGCGTCGTTGAACTCGAGCGTCGCATCCCCAACATCCCCATCGCTTTTGACCTCGAGATTTCAAAGTTCAAGGACTGCGGTAATAGTGACGAATCTGGTGTAGAGCAGCCGGCGGAAGGCGTGGTCTTTGAAGTGGCAAGCAACACTTCGCAGCAGGTTGTTGGAACGCTGACCACCAATATCTACGGCTTCGCATCGACCAAAGACCAGGCCGGAGCATGGTTTGGCGCAGGAGAGCGCCCCGATGGCGTCAGCGGAACCATACCGTATGACCGTGCCGGCTACACCATTCGTGAGGTTGTCGACACTGTGCCCGACGGCTTTAAGCAGGCAGGGGAATGGACTATCACAGCAGAGCAGATCACGGACGGCGCAGAGCTTCAGTACATCGTAGACAACCACGCCCTGTCGACACATCTTCAAATCGTGAAGCGCGATGCTCAGACCGGCAACGCCGTACCACGCGCTGGGTTCACCTTTCAGGTGCTCAACGGCGACCGTGAGCCCATCTCGCAAACATCCTGGCATCCCGCCCATACCGTTATGAATACCTTTACGACCGATGAAACCGGCACCGTCACCCTACCCGAATCGCTTAACCCGGGCACGTATTACATACGAGAGACTTCCGCCAAGGAACCGTATCTTGTTGGTGAAGATCTGGAGATAACGATTCCCGCCGACATGAACTTAACGCCCGTCGCGGTCGCCTCGTTTTACGACGACGCGGCAACAGGAAGCATCGAGATCGTCAAGAACGATGCCGTAGGTGGGCGCGCCCTTGCCGGTGCTGTTTTTGATATCCGTGCCGCGGGCGATATCGTGCGCCCCGACGGCAGCATTGCTGCCCTGGACGGCGAAACCGTCACATCCATCACGACCGACGAGCGGGGATTTGCGTGCGCGACTCATCTTTCACTGGGGTGCGGAACCGCCACCTATGAGGTAATCGAGGTGCAGGCACCCGAAGGTTACCTGCTCGACCAAAGCGTCCACACCGTCGAGCTGTCGTATGCCGGTCAGGAAACACCCGTGATCAATGCGCACCTCGATGTTTCTAACGACTACACCAAAATCGACATCTCCAAAGTAGATTTGACCGGCAAACAAGAAGTGGAAGGCGCTCGGCTCTCCCTCCACGGTGCCGACGGAACCGAAATTGACGCTTGGACCTCCTCTGACAAACCGCATCGCATCGAGCATCTTTTGCCCGGCACCTACACCCTGTGCGAAGTGATGCCCCCGCGCACTTACGACCTTGCCGAAGACATGACGTTTGACATTAAGGCCACAGGAGAAGTGCAGACGGTAACCATGAAGGACGCACCCATCGAGATCGAGGGCAGAGTCGACAAGCGGCAAGAGATCGCCCGCCCTATCGGAAAGGGTCTCGTCGCCAACGGCGATGGCAAAAACCGAGCCGTGGCACAATCCGATGCGGACGGCTCCTTCTCTTATACGCTCGATGCTAAAAATGAGTCGAATACCTGGGTTGATGAATTCACCATCACTGACGATCTCGAATGCGCCAAGGAAGGCACTGCCAAACTCATCGCCATCGAAACCCCTGTCGCGACCGGGGACATCGACGGTCTTTGCAACGTGTGGTATCGAACGTCTCCAGTGGGAAGTATCGATACGGGCGAACAGACCAATGCAACGCTCAGCGACGGGCATGACAACCCCTGGCTCGAAACGGACGAGGTCAAAAAGCTCCTAGGTGACGATTTGCGCATGGTCGATTACGGCGATTGGCATCTTTGGAAAGCCGATATCCCAACAACGGAGTCGGTCACCCTCGAGGCAAAAGAGCTCGCTCTTTTGGACGATACCGCCGTCACGGGCATTCGTCTTGAGTACGGGGCCGTATCGGCCGACTTCACGACAAGAGGCGCTGCAGAATCTTGGACCCGCGAGGACCTCAAAGACGAGCATGACGACCTTGATGATGTGAGCGCCGTCCTTGACTCGGATATTCACGGTGCCGTCATCCATATGCAGGCCGCGTCGTCTTACACGCCTCAGACCGCACTCGCCAACAGCGCTCGCGTTGACCTCTGTCGCAATGGCGGCGGTAGCAACCTTGAATCACATGACGAGGATCGCGTCATCCAGCGATGCGCCATGCCGCAAGATTTACCGGCAACGGGCTCCCTTCCCATTGCCGCCTGCCTCACCGCCTTCGTGACCTCCGGCGCCGCGGCAATCTGGTTTGCCCATCTAAAGCTGGCGTCAAAACGTCGCTGACGCAATAAAAAAGAGGCGAGCCCGTCTCCCGGCTCGCCTCTTATTCGTTCGTGGCGAAATGGCTATTCCCCAGATGCAGACCCACCGTCGATGAGCGCTTGTTCGGACTTGGAGATGCCGTCGGCTCCCAAACTCTGCTCGTGCTCCACTTCTTCGCTAATCGTGGACTCAGGCGTTGAGCCTTTAACACCCACGATATACGCGGCCCCGAAACCAAGGGCAATGGCGATCAGGACCAAGATGAGATAGACGGGCCAGTGGCGCTTGATGTACGAAAACACGCAGACTCCTTATAGGTCAACCTACGAACGACGAATGACCTCGGTCACGACCTCGGACACCGTAGCGATATTTGTCGGATTGACGTTGTACGGCAGATCGTCCTCAGTGTGAGCGCATGCCAAACGTGGGCCGTCGACGCCGGCAATGGTAAGGGCGCGTCGGCTTGCCTCGAGAGCAGCATAGGCATCGGTCTTGGCATAGGGCATCTCAAATGCACCGCAATCGACATGGAACGACTTGCACACCTTGTTGACCAAGTTCATGATGCGTCGGTCACCCTTGAGCAACCGCTGCTCGCCCTCGACCGTCACGACCGAAAGCCTACCGGCACCAATGGACTCAAGGTTGATAAAGAACACGCCGCGGAGCTTGTCGCGATGCGCGGCCAGGAACGCCTTCATGCCGGCGCCGTCGCAATCGGAAGCGCCTGTAGCCACAAACCAGATGTCGTGGCCAAGCAGCTCGTCATCACCCATGGAGGCAACGGCAGCGAGCATATCCTCGGCGGAAGCTCCATCGGAAGACGTGGCGCCACCCTTCCAGCCGTCGTCGTCATCCTCGAAGTTATCCCACGAGCCGATACCGCGACCAGACTTCTTGGCGTCGTAATCATCCTCGACGCCAAGCCAATCGCTCATGCTGTCCTGCTCGTTTTTCTTTTTGCGACCGAACAGACCGCCCAAGCCGCGCTTTTGCGGCTTGGCGGCCGGAGCGGCAGGAGCCGAGATAGTCTCAAGCGGCTGAACATCCGAGCTGGCCGGCATGGGGGGAACAACCGGAGCCGATGTGGGCTCGGGCCCCTGTGCCGTCGCGAAGGGATCGTTAACCTGAGCCGAAGGGTCGGGAAGGTCGAACAGCGAGGTGCGCGAGGCGACATTGGCCTGCTGCATCGAAGGCATCGAGGGATCGGGGACCGAGGCCAGCGGAGACGCAGAGGGCATGGGAGCCGGCGCGGATGCCGGGTCGGGAACGTTCATGTTCGGGCGCGGCGACGCCTGAGACGAGATTTGAGCCATCAGAGCATCGACTGTCTCGGCCTGCGACGGAGCAGCGTTGGCAACCGTGGCGCCGGGATCACTCGGCGCGGGCATGGTGAAGATCTGCGTAGAGTAGGGCCTCGACTCATCCGCCTGCGGAGCTTCGGGGGCCACGGGCTCAGGCTCTTGCTCGGAGCTGTCCACAGCGACCTGTTCCGCCGCAGATTGATCCTCGACCGTATCGGGCGCAGCGGGCGCGTCCTCGACAGGAGCGGAAAGGGGCTCGGCGATAGCGGTACCCTGCTTCTCAAACGTCATCGTGGCATCAAACGACACAGTGCTGTCGACCGGCTGCTGGGTTTCGAAAGTCGCCGTCTCCCCGGCAACATCCGCAGGCGAAGGCTGCGGCGCCTCGAAAGACGTCGTGGCGTCGGCAACATCAACGGATACCGGCTGCTCGGCGTCGTTTTGCTCAAATTCCTGCGCCGCGCGCTCGCGCTCGGCCTCGGCCGCCTGTTGCTGGGCTGCAGCCTCGCGCTCGGCTGCCTCGCGGGCAGCAGCGCGCTTTTCCTCAAAGTCGCCAACGAGCTTCTTGCCCTTTTCGAACGCCCCCTTAAAGAAATGGGAAGCGCTGGCACCGATCGAGGAAAACGCGGAAGCGATATCGGCATGGGGCGTCGTCACCGGAAGCTCGGCAGAAAAATCGGTGTCGCTCTCGTAGGACACACGCTGCGGATACGCATCGTAGTCGTCCTCGGTATTATCGAGCTCCTCGGGCGCCGGGGCAGGCGCCATGACGTCCAGACCCGCTGCGGGATCGATAGCGGTCTCCGCATCGGCCTCCGCCTCGACGGCATTGGCCTCATCGGGCTGCGCGGCCGCGACCGGATCGGGCTGGGGCGCGGGCTCGAACGTCGGCTCCTCGCCCTCTTCGTAATCGAGCGTACAGGACTCGGGAAGCATTCCCAGGGCACGGATGGCATCCGAGCCAAACCGGATGTTGCCGGCGGCATTGCGATAAAGCTTGGGCCCGGGCTCGGCCTGCTCGGCCGCGGCAGGCTCCTCTGCCGACTCGGCAGCGGACTCGTCTGCAACGGGCTCCTCGGCCGGAATATCTTGGACCTGGGACTCGGGCGCGATGACGCCAATCAGGGTCTCGTCGGCAGAAACACCTTCGAATCCGTCGATTTGCTCATCAAAAGCCTCGCCCTGCTCACCCTCGGGAGCGACCGGCTGACCATACTCATCCTCGGTATAGGCAGGCTCTTCGTACTCGATGGTATTGCCGTAATCGTTTTGCTGCTGGGCCGCGGCGTACTCGGCTGCCGCGCGCGCCATCTCCTCGGCGCGACGCTTCTGCTCGCCAAAATACGTGTCAAACGGAATATCGTCAGGGAACTCGTTCTCACCCTGATAGGGGGCGACGTTATCCATGACACCCAGCATGGCGGCAACAGAGGACTTGTTGCAAACCGAGCCGGACGTGTAGGGAAGGACAAAACGATTGGAAATGATATTGGCGGCATTGGCGAGCGCCACGAGGGAGGCAAGGATCGCGACAATCCACAGCAGGACCTTCAACGCGCCGGGAAGCGGCAAGATGCGCAGGATGGCAATAGCCGCGGGAGCAATCGTGGCAATCGGGAGCAATTTGGCGATCAGCGCTCGGTACGGCGCATAGGGCTCGCGAGCGAGCAGTTCGGCGCGCGGGGAGTCATAGTGCGCGACGACGACAACCGGGCGATTGCGCGGAGAGGCAAGCGGACCAGAGGCCTTGTGATAGGCGATGACATTTTGGCTCACGCCCGTCTTGCCCAGGCGCGAGATCACGGGGCGCCCGGTTCGCTCGAGCACATAGAGCACGGCTCCGACAATGGCCAACAGGGTGCCGACTAAGCCGATACCGCCACCGATGCCCATAAGCAGGGCACCGGCAAATGCCAGAATGCCCGTAACGGCAAACGCCATCCTGCTCGGCGCGGGAGCATTAAACTCCTGCACCTCGGGATCAAAGCCGTGGTTGCGGAAAATTTGAGCGATATCTTCGGCAGCCAAGCGCTCTTCTTCGCTGCACGCCGGCGTGATGCCAGTGTTCTGCAACAGGTGGTTAATATAGTTCTGGGTGTTCGCCATATGCGCTCCACATCCATAATCCGACAAATAGGCCCAATGTATGCACATTAGAACCGTATATAGTCGAAAGTATACCCCGAGCGGGCGCAAACGGCCGAATTCTGGGCATCTTAACGCCCCAAGCGGACAAGGATATAGCCTAATCTCCATATCGGACTAAAATCATGGCATCAAACACCTTCCCATGCGAGGATTCTATGACGGCAAGCGATACAACCGTAACGAATAAAAATGGGGTGCCGGAACCTGGTTTCGACAAGACCGCCCAGCGCATCCTCAATCTGTTCTTTGTCCTCAACAGCTCTCCCGAGCCATTGACCACAGAGCAAATTGTCCTGGATTCCGATCTTGGCTATGGGTCGGGCAATATCGACTCGGACAAGCGCAAGTTTCGCCGCGATCGCGAAAAACTCCTCGAACGCGGAATCACGATCAAGGAAGTTCGCGCAGCAGGCGCCCAAGAAACCGAAGAAAGCGCGTGGACCATCGATCGCGAGCACACGTTTGCGGCCGGTGGCCTCATCACCGCAGACGACGCGGACATCTTGCTCGACGCTATCGACCAGACCCTTGCGACCGGTTCGGCCGCGTTTGCCACGCCGCTTGCAGACATACGCTCCAAGATCGCCTACCTCACCGGCGCATCGACCGCAGAAGAGCCTCCCGCCCGTCGCTTACCCGCCGTCGATGCGGTGTGGAGCGCTTTCGCCGAACGCTGCGCACTGCGCTTTTTGTATCAAAACGGGCACGGGGAGCAAAAAGAGCGCACCGTCTGCGTATACGGCATGTTTGAGCACGAGGGTGTGGCGTATTTTTGCGGACTCGACAACGCCACCGATGAAATCAGGACGTTTCGCTGCGACCGTATCGTTCGCGCATGGCGCCCCTCGAAGGCCTACTCCATCCCCGCCGACTTTAACCTGAACGATCGCCTGTTCTTTGAGTTTGATTTTGCCGATTGCAAGCCCGTTATGGCGACCTTTTCGTTTGCCCCGCAAGCCCAGGCCGACATGGTCAGCGGCCTAACGCGCGGTCGCGGGGAGCTCACGCACACCGAAGAGGGTTGGACCTGGACCGTCGGCGTGCGCGACCTTAATGCCGCTGCCTCGTTTTGTATGGAGCACGCCATGGACGGCATGAGACCCGTTGCCCCCGATGCACTTAAACTGGCGTGGAACCACCTCATCGAAAGGACGGTGCACGAGCATGCCCGCGCGTAAACTCACCAGCGAGCAAAGGCTCTCGCGTGCGATTGACATCATGGAGGCCCTCTACGCTGCCGGTGAGACCGGTATGACACGAGGGGATATCTGCAGCCGTTTTAATATCACGGGTGCGGCGCTCGACGAAATTATCGATATCGTCTCGACCCTCGCTGACCGTGAGTCGGGCGCACGCATCATCTGCGAACGCCACGGCGAGTGCATCATCCTGACAGGCGATGCGGGGCGTGTGCTGCCCTTGCGCCTAAGTGCCGCCGAAGGTGCCGTGCTCAACCACGAACTCGAATCGATGGGAATCGACTCTCGGGCAGCAGAGCGTATCCGACACGCCCTCCTACCCGAGAAACTCGGCTACAACCAGCGCGTCGTCGATACCGTTGCCCGAGGATCGCACTGGCAACAGCTGAACTGCGCGATTCAAGACGGCGTTCGATGCCGCATCATCTACCGTTCGATGGACGACACACGGCCGCGTGAGCGTCTCATCGACCCCCTGCGCATCGCGACGCATGGCGACCAAACATATCTGATTGCCTGGGATGTCGAAGTTGATGCGCAGCGCTCCTACCGCATGGACAAAATCGAAGGCCTTGCCCTTACCGACGATTCTGTGGAGCGCCACACATCCGCGTCCTTGTCCCTCCACGAATCCCTTTCCCAAGCGGAGCAGAGCGCAAAACTCCTCATGCCGCTCGACATGGCAGAGCGCCTAGACTGGGCCGGCATCATGTCGATTGAGCCAAACGGGGCAGACATGGCGACGGTGACCGTGCGTTATGGGTCAGAGCACTGGCTGTTCTGCCAGGTAATCGCAGCGGGCGGAGCCATCCGCATACTGGATGACCCCGCCCAGGCATTGCGTCTATGCGATATGGCGAAGAGCCTGACCTGCCCGCTTTAACGGCGTCGCTCGTGGCGTGCACGCCACAGCTGCAAATAATGACCGATCTGCGCCGACTCGATACGCTGGTAGGAAGTCGTGGGCAGCGACGTCAAGAACTTCTTGCCGTAGCCCTTTGTCACCAAGCGCGGATCTGCCAAGATGAGCACGCCGCAATCAGTCGACGAGCGGATGAGACGGCCGGCGGCCTGCTTGACTTCGAGCACCGCCTCGGGCAGCGAGTAGCGCGCCCAAGCGCGGTCCTCGCGCAGGTTGCGCTCACACGAAAGAGGATCCGTGGGGCTCGAGAACGGCAGCTTGGGGATAATGACGCAACGCAGTGTCTCGCCGCTGGCGTCAAAGCCCTCCCAAAAGGCCTTGAGCGCAAAGAGCGATGAAGTCGGCTCGTTGATAAACCGATCGCGCAGACGACGTGGGGACGAGTTACGCTGTTGGCAATTGAGTTCCAGACCCGCTCGCGCCAATTTGGGCTCGACACGGGCATACAGATCCTCCATATCGCGCCTGTTAGTGAAGAGCGTGAGCACCGATCCACCCATGGCGAGATGGGCATCGACCAGCACGCACTCGAGCGCCGACAGATAGCGCTCACGATCGCGCGGATCGGGAATGTCCCCCGCCACGACCACGGCCATATTCGAGTCAAAGTCATAGCTCGAATCCAGGTGCAGCGATGAGGATGTCGACGCACCGATGCGATCAAGGCCGACGGCATGGTTGAAATGCTCAAAGCTCTTGGACACCGTCATGGTCGCCGAAGCGAAGATGGCCGTGTGCACCTCGGGCAACCACTCGTTCGCCAGGGCCTCGCCGATATCGATGCGCTCGGCGGTCATAGACTCCCCGCCCGCACGCAGCCGACGGTTAACCTGCAGCGAGTACACGTAGTGCTCATCCGTGCCTTCAATGATGAGCTTGAGATTCTCGACCAACTCGTGCAGACGGCGTGAAATGTCGCCCAGGTCGACGACGACCTCGGGCTTATCGGCAGCGACGGCCTGCACCAGCGCGTCTACGCTTTTATCCGCCTGGTCCAGCGCATCAATTGCGGTATGGGCCGACTGCAAAAAATCGTGCCAGTCATCCGACTCGCGCAGCTCGGGGCCAATCCACAGATTCGCGTTATCGTAGCTCCCACGGGCGCGACGGCCGAGCTCGCGCACACCATCGAACACATCGGCAATCGCCATGCTCGCGCGGGCAACCGTCGACGTCGCTTTGGCGGTGAGTCCCAGGTAGAGCGTGGAGCCCTCGGAAGTGGCCAAATCACGGGAAACCTGACTCAGCGCGCCGGCACTCGACCCACCCAAGCGCTCAAACAGCACGCGCGACTCATCTGCCGAAACCACGCGCGCCCATTGGCGACGGGCCTCGCGCTCGATGGAATGGGCCTCGTCGACCACCCAGTGACGAATCGGGGGCAAAATCCTTCCCTCGGCGGCCACGTTGCGGAACAACAGGGAATGGTTGGTGACTACCACGTCGGCATGCGCCGCGCGGCGGCGCGCCCCGTGGACCAGGCATTTGTCAGGGAAGAACGGACACAGACGACGAGCACACTCGCGCGAAGCCGTCGTAAAGTCGGGACGGTTGACGCTGCGCCAGCGAATGCCGAGTGAATCGAGGTCGCCATCGGCAGATTGGCACACATACGCCATGATCACCGCAACCGCCGTGAGCGTGTCAGCAGGATCGCGCTTGGTGGTGATCTCAATCTGACTACGGCTCATGCGCTCGAGCTTGCGCAGACACGGATAGTGGTCATAGCCCTTGAGTGCACAAAACGACAGCCCCCCGTCCAGCTGTTCGGCGAGCTTTGGCAGCTCATGGTACATAAGCTGGTCGGCAAGATTATTCGATTTGGTCGCAATGCCGACGGTAATGTTGTTTCGGCGGGCAGCCTCGGCGAAGGGCACGAGATAGGCCATCGACTTACCGACGCCCGTGCCCGCCTCGATCACGCGATGGGTACCCGTGACCAGCGCATCGCGAACCTCAACCGCCATCGCGATCTGCTCGTCGCGCGGCTCATAGGTGGGGTACATGCGATTGACCAGGCCGCCGGGGGCGTAATCCGCCTCGATCTCTTCACGGCTCGGCATCTTAAGGACCGGCAGCTCGTCCGCATCAACGCGATCGTCTGCACGATCGGCCTTGAGCACATCGGCACGAGCGGCGCTGAGCGAAAATGTCGAACCCGGGTTCTGGCCAGCCAAAAAAGAAAAAATGGGGCGATAGGACCAAGGCACGTCCGCGTGCATGTCCGCCAAGCGCGCCATAAGGCCCGAAGGCAGGTCGGTAAGCGCAACCAACAGCACGCGCCACACACCGCACAGGGCATCAACGTCTGCATTCGCACGGTGCGATACCGAATCACAACCAAACAAGTCGGCCATAAAGGACAGTTTGTGCGATGTCAGGCGCGGGAGTGCAATGCGCGACAGCGCCAGCGAATCGATCCAAATACCACTCACGTTGACGCCGCCCTTGACCGATTCGATAAACGACCGGTCAAACGTGGCATTATGCGCGATAACAGGACAGCCGCCCACAAAGTCGGCGAGCGCCGCGACGGCCTCGACGGCCGACGGGGCATCTGCCACATCGGCGTTCGTAATACTCGTGAGCTCAGTAATCTCTGCAGGAATCAGCTGCTTGGGATGCACGAACGTATCAAAACGGTCAATGACCTCGCGGCCCGAAAGGCGGGCCGCGGAAATCTCAATTAACTCGTTGTCCTGCACCGAAAGACCCGTGGTCTCGGTATCGAGGACGATTACATCCTCCTCGATGAGGCCAAACGACTGCGTCTTAGCGCGCTCGGCGAGCGTGGCGTAAGAATCGATGACAAACTGCGGCGTTCCAGGAGATACGGCGTCCTCAATTAGCATGCAACGCCCGCTCGACGGAGACCCATACGGATCAGGCTGTCGCATACCTGCGGGAACGTCATGTCGTCGGTATGGCGAATCTCGTCAGGATACAGCGACGTATCGGTCATGCCGGGAATGGTGTTGGTCTCGAGAATGACGGGGCCGTCCTCGCTCACGATAAAATCGCTGCGCGAAATGCCCAGACAGCCGAGGGCCTTGTGGGCCGCACAGGCAAGCTCCTGGGCACGTGCATAGTTTTCGGGCGAAATCTGCGCCGGGATACGGTGGATGTCTGTGGGGTCGACGTACTTCACATCCAGGTCGTAGAACTCGCAGTCCTCAGGCTTGCGAATCTCCACAATCGGCAGCGCGCGCACGTCGTCCTCGCCGTACACGCCCACAGTGATCTCGGTTCCCTCGATGCACTTTTCGACCAGCACTTTATCGCCGTACTCAAAAGCCTTGGCGATTGCCGCCGGCAGCTCTGAGGGCTCGTGAACGAGCGAAATGCCGTAGCTAGAGCCGTTGACGGCGGGCTTTACAAAGCACCGCTCGCCACAAATCTCGACGATATGATCAATATCGACCTCGTCGCCCGCCTCAAGTGCCAGGCCGGGGGCAATGGGGATGCCTGCCCTGGCATACAGAAGCTTTGAAACCTCTTTATCGGCGCCACATGCGCTGGCGAGCACGCCCGACGCCGTGTAGGGAATACCTAGTGTCTCCATGGCCCCCTGCACGGCGCCATCCTCGCCGCCGGCGCCGTGCATGGCGATAAATGCCACGTCGAAGCCACCGGTCGCCATAGTCACCATAAAGTCATCGGCGGCCGTATCAAGCAGCTCCACCGAGGTGTAGCCAGCCTCCTTCAAGGCTACCACGACGTTCTTTCCCGAATTGAGCGAGATCTCGCGCTCAGCGGAATGACCGCCCGCCAAGACCGCTACGTGCATGTTCTCTAGGCTTTTACCCGGCATGGGCAGACTCCTCCTCTATAATTTCTGCAGCTGATACCATATTGTAGCGATACCCTCTACGTTTCCCCAAAATCGAAAGGCTTCCATGAATCCCAGGACTAAATCTCAGGACATTCGCGACTTGAGCCAAAACGATATTCGCGAGCTTGTTGCCGAACTTGGCCAGCCCGCCTTCCGCGCGAAGCAGCTCATCGAATGGGTCTTTGAGAAGAACGTTTGTTCGTTTGACGATATGACCAACCTTCCCAAGGCTTTCCGCGAGCAGCTTAAAGAGGCTTTTGCCTTTGACACGCCGACTGAACTCACCAAGCAGGTTTCCAAAGATGGCTCTCGCAAGTATCTGCTCGAGTACCACGATGGCATTTCCGTTGAGACTGTCGGTATGCCCCGTCGTAACAAGCTTTCCGTCTGCGTTTCCACCCAGGCAGGCTGTGGCATGGGCTGCGCCTTTTGCGCTACCGGTCTGAACGGCCTCAAGCGCTCGCTGACCGCTCAGGAGATCGTTGACCAGGTACTCCACGTTTCCAACGACTTTGGCGAGCGCGCGACAAGCGTAGTTTTCATGGGCCAGGGCGAGCCTTTCGCCAACTTTGACGAGGTTCTCAAGGCGCTGCGCATCCTTAACGATCCCGACGGTATCGGTATTGGAGCCCGTCACCTCACCGTCTCTACCAGCGGCGTTATTCCCGGTATTCGCAAATTTGCCGACATCCCCGAGCAGTTCACGCTCGCCGTTTCCATGCATTCCGCCATCCAGTCGACGCGCAATAAGCTCATGCCCGGTGTTAAGAAGTACACGCTGCT
>ERZ1032627.63-NODE-63-length-19558-cov-15.725632_pt1 | contig 19558 bp, 16 predicted proteins | sample MGYA00518159_ERZ1032627 | MGnify/ENA primary metagenome ERZ1032627 (study PRJEB33719, sample SAMN04261368) | wastewater metagenome | biome: periurban shantytown; feature: human; material: feces | host: Homo sapiens | place: Peru: Lima | collected 2013-01-16 ... | reverse complement strand
TCGCCCGAGATGGGAGCATCCAGCGTAAGGACTCGACCACGCATACCAAAAGACCTCAGGACTTTAGTGAACATGCTCCCCCTCGGACATACCAATCAATCAAAATAACTTTAACAGTTTACCACTTGGCACCCGTTTTTGACCATTAGGGAAGTTCGCGCTTGACAACCTCGACGATGTCGTCAACCACACGCTGGGTCAACTCGTGCGTCTCGGCCTCGGCCATCACACGGACCAGCGGCTCGGTGCCACTCGGACGTACCAGAATGCGGCCGCGACCGTTGAGCTCCTTCTCGGCGGCAGCGACGGCGTCCCAAATGGGCTGACAATCGTCCAGGCCGGCCTTATTGTCGGAATGTACGTTGACAAGTACCTGCGGGTACTTCTTCATGATGCCGGCAAGGTCGGTGAGGGTGCGGCCGGTGCGCTTGAGCACGGCCAGAAGCTGCAGGGCCGTCACCAAGCCGTCGCCGGTGGTGTTGTGCTCCAGGAAGATGATGTGGCCGGACTGCTCGCCGCCGATGACGGCACCGTCCTCGAGCATACGCTCGAGAACATAGCGGTCGCCCACGGCGGTCTGGACCATCTCGAAGCCCTGCTCCTTCATGGCGATGGAGAAGCCTAGGTTGCACATAACGGTCGAGACGATCTCGGAGTTGGCGAGCTTGCCGCGAGCGGCCAAGTCGGAGCCGCAGATGGCCAGGATGTAGTCGCCATCGATTTCGTTGCCCTCGCTGTCCACGAACAGCACGCGATCGGCGTCGCCATCGTGAGCCAGACCGATGTCGGCGTGGGTGCGCAGCACGAGCTCACGCAGGGGCTCAAGATGAGTGGAGCCGCACTCGACGTTAATGTCGGTGCCGCAGTAGTCGGTGTTGATGGCATGGACCGTGGCGCCCAGGCGCTGCAGTGCGGCGGGCGTGGTCTGGCAAGAAGCGCCGTGGCCGCAGTCGACGGCAACAACCAGGCCGTCGAGCTTAAGGCCGTCGAGCGTGTTGATGGCATGATCGACATATGCCTTGCGGGCGTCCTTCATCTTGATGATGTGACCCACACCGGCGCCGGTCGGCAGCGTGTCGGCAGCCATGGCCTCCTCGGACATGACCCAGGCGCTGATCTCTTCCTCGACAGCATCGGGAAGCTTCATGCCCTTGCGGCTAAAGAACTTGATGCCGTTGAACTCCGGCGGATTGTGCGAAGCAGAGATGACGATGCCGCCGTCGAGCTCGTTTTGGACGGTGAGCAGCGCCACGGCCGGCGTAGGGATAACGCCGCAGCAGTGCGGTCGGCCGCCCTCGGCCATAATGCCGGCGGTCAGAGCACTCTCGAGCATGGTGCCCGAAAGACGCGTGTCACGGCCGATGCAAATGTCCGGACCAAGGAACTTGGTCGCCGCACGGCCAAGACGAAACGCGAGGTCGCACGAGAGGTCGGCGTTGGCGACGCCGCGGACGCCATCGGTACCGAAGATGTTCTGGGGCATAGGATCGCTCCTTCCCAAGTGGGCAAAACGCAGTCGCCCACCCTAGTCGAAAAAGAAAAGCGGGACCCGCCGAGCAATCGGCAGGCCCCGCTTGTACATTGTATCTCGTAAGGAGATAAAACCTTAGCGCTTGGAGAACTGGGGAGCGCGGCGAGCCTTCTTGAGGCCGTACTTCTTGCGCTCGACCACGCGAGCATCGCGCGTAAGGAAACCGGCCTTCTTGAGGTCAGCACGGTAGTCGCCAGCGTTCAGAAGAGCGCGAGCGATGCCCAGGCGCAGAGCGCCGGACTGACCGGAGATGCCGCCGCCATCGCACAGAGCGATAACGTCGAACTGACCGGCGGTGTCGGTCACCTTGAAGGGAGCAAGGGCGTTCTCAACGAGCTGATGACGGCCGAAATACTGCTCGGCGTCACGCTTGTTGATGGTCACCTTGCCGGTGCCGGGGACGAGACGGACGCGGGCGACGGCGTTCTTACGACGGCCGGTACCCTGGTAGACAACGGTGTTCTCAGCCATCTTTAAGCCTCCAGCTCAATCTTCGTGGGGTTCTGGGCAGCGTGCGGATGCTCGGCACCAGCGTAGACCTTAAGCTTGGTCATCTGGGCACGGCCGAGGGTGGTCTTGGGCAGCATGCCGCGAACGGCGCGCTCGATGACCTTCTCCGGGTGCTTCTCCATCGCCTGGCGGAAGCTCTCAGCCTTGAGGCCGCCGTTGTAGCCGCTGTGGCGATAATAGGTCTTCGTGTCGGCCTTGTTACCGGTAAGCTGGACCTTATCGGCGTTGATGACGACAACGAAGTCGCCGCAGTCGCTGTTGGGCGTGAACTGGGGCTTGTTCTTACCGCGCAGAATCATTGCGATCTGGGTGGCAAGACGGCCCAGGACAGCACCATCGGCGTCGACGAGAACCCAGTTGCGCTGGACCTCGCCCTGCTTGGCGTAGTGAGTCGATTTCGAAATCACTTAGACTCCTCCATGTACAGTACGTGTTGTTACAGAGATTCACGGGGCTCTGCAAGTAACCCGTCCATATTACCCCGCTCGCCGCCCGAGTCAACAGGTATTTTGGTTCTGACCAGACTTTCTGCACATGTCGTCCATGGGTCATGACGTCGCGACACTAGCGCTCGACAAATGCCTCGATATCTCCCAGCAAGCGCTTTGCCTCCTGGCGGCCCTGAATATACAGGTCGAGGAGCTTTGCTGGATCGTGCTCAACGTGGCCGACCTCGACCGGCTTTTGCGGAGCAACGACCAGTGCGCGGCCCTCGCGTTCATACTTCCACAGATGCATGCGCTGGATGTTATAGCGGTCGTGGCGCGTCTCGATAGCCTCGAGCAGGTAGGGGTAGTCGGCATAGCGGGCGCGCGCGGCGGGCATAAACTCGTAGGGCTTTTTCTCGTACGAGCGGTCCTGCGTGACAATGACAACCGCGCGATCGAAGCCCGCCTCCTCCAGCACGTGCTCGATGGGAACCGAATCGGCTACGCCACCGTCGACGTATTTGTGCCCGTCAATCTCGACCGGCGGCGTCACCAGCGGCAGCGACGTCGAGGCGCGCACGGCATCGAGGTCGAGCACGGCGCTTTTGACCGGCAGGTACGCGGCAGTTCCAAAGAGCATGTCCGTCGCGACGGCGTACATCTCGATGGGGCTCGCATCAAACGTCACGTTGTCAAAGGGATCCAGGCGGTCCTGGACATCATTGAAGATAAAGTCGTAGCCCACAATAGAACCCGTGGACGCAAACGATGCGGCACCCATGAAGCGGTTGTCGTTGCAGAAAGCCAGGTTGATGCGGTTGGCACGGCCGATCTGGTGCGACTTGTAGTTCACGCCGTTGAGGGCGCCGGCCGATACGCCATATACCGCCGGAATCTCGACGCCGGCCTCCATGAGGACGTCGAGCACGCCTGCGGTAAACTGCCCGCGAAAACTACCGCCCTCCAAAACGAGCGCGACCTTGCCGGCGTTCTTTGCCTTATCTTCTGCAGTCATGTTGACCTCCTGCTGTTTCGTTTTGGCCTTCTTCTACCCAGTTTTACGGAGGAGAGCGCACGGGTTTTGGAGATGAGGAAGAAGGGGCGGTCGGCGGGAAAGCGCGTCCCACCCTGCGTTGCTGCGGCGTTTTCTTTACGCTCGCGCCCTGCGCAGAGTTCGATTCTCCGCGGTACGGGGGATCCGTTGATGCGGGGTTTGGCCAGCTGAAATTCAATAAACATCGCATCCGTTTTGAATCGAGGCTTTGCGCGGAGAATCCGCGTATTTGCTTCGCAAATCCGCACCGGCTTCGGCCGCCTGTCGGCGTCCTCGCCCGCTCGCTACAAACGCTTCGCGTTTGCTTAACGCTCGCGCCCTGCATAGAGTTCGATTCTCCGCGGTATCTGTAAGTAATAAAAAAGCAGGTAGGTGCGTTTACCTACCTGCTTGTAACTATTGGTGGAGGCGCGGAGAATCGAACTCCGGTCCACGAAAGCCCCCTGATTGGCATCTCCAAGCTCAGTCGCTGGTTTTGTCTCGGACGCTTTGCGCGCAGCGACACGCTCGCGGCGTCCTAACCGGTTCGGTCTTAGCCTGCGCCATACCGATTACGTGCGCAGGAGCATTCCCCTAAAATGACGTCGCGCCGGTGTCGGGGAAATCACCGGGTTGACGCGCCGCTATAAACTAAGCAGCGAGAGCCATAGGCTCAAAAGAAGAGTTGTTGTCAATTCAATTTGACGGTACCCCTGTTTAACGAGGCGAGGAGACCTCGGCTTGCTTCCTCTCTCAGAGCTATCGTGTCGAAACCAGTCGCCCCCGAATGTTGGGAAAGTCTGGATGGTATCGGACCTGCAAACACCCGATAACCGTCGACTTTTCAAGGAACACGCGGGGTGAACCCCGCTCGTGGATAGCTATCTTACCACGTTCTAAAGGCAGACAGCTGCTCTATGCACGAGCTGTGAAGACCCTAATGTGCACCATACTTCGCACTTTTGCCACCGAACGCGTCACGTATATTTTCGCCAAGCAAAATTGACCCGTCGAAAGGACCGTTATGGATACCAAGCAGCAACTCGTCAATGCCCTCGTGGGCCTGGGCTCAACCATTACCGAAGCTATGGATGTCATCGAGGGCTTTGTCCCCTGCGGACATCCCGCCCTCACGGTATCGAACGCACTCGTCGCGCTGGACGCTGACGATGATGCAGCTCTCGCCCAGCAGCTTGAGACCGTCGAGGGCTTTATCGACCACGTGAGTGAGAACCGCGGCGTGTCCGCCTACCACGGCATCGAGGTCGAGCTCGCGGGTCCCAAAGCCGATCTGCTCACAGCAATCCGCGAGGTAGGCGCCCTTATGCAGACCGCAGGCGTCAAGAACACCCAGGTCAACGAGTGGGTCTACCGCAGTCTGGCAGCACTCGATAGCTCCGACGAAAAGGCAGCCGAGCAGCTCGCAGAAAGTCCCGCCATTAAGGCCGAGCTTTTGTAAATAGCAGATGCGGGTCCCTTGGCGCATCGTCGTCCAAGAGGCCTGCAAACAGTTCGCGTCAACTGATAGCCGCGCCGCCGCGTTCGGCCAAAGTAAGAATCGGCATCATTTGACGAGGTGTCTTTGCTGCAAGATCGGCATGTTCGAGCAGTTTGCGATCGTTAGTTACCAAGTAATCAACCTGGGCGCGTTTGCATGCGGCGAGTACCAAGTTGTCCTCGTAATCGCGATGGAGCGCTAAGTATTTGTCGGCTAGCCACAGATCGGATGCGTCTGCGCCCACGGCGGTGGCGTTTTCGGTCATATTCCGAACAAACGCCAGTGCCGCATCGCCAATTGCGCGGGCAGAAGCCTCGTCGAGCGCTCCCCCGACGGCAAGAACGCTACGCTTCAGCTCGTGTTGGACAACGTATAGCACGTCCTTAGCGATATGCACCGGAAAGAACAGTAACGACCCCGTCTCCGTCGCCTGCCCAATAAACGCACGCGCGGCAAGCGATTCGGCATGGTCGACGCAAAACGAATCAACCCATACGTTGGCGTCCACCATGATCTTGAGAGGCGCCCCACTCACTGGATCATCCCCTTTTGGCGATAATGCTCATCCATGGCTTCGGAATAGATTGTTTCCCAACCGCGATTGTCGGATACGGGCGACGTAGCGATGCCCAGGTCCGCGTAAAGCTGATCCACCGCCGCCCATGATGCGGCGAACGGAGTATCGGGCGCGACGGTCTGCTGCCGGTCGTCGACGGCCGCAAGCACTTCCTCGCACTGCCCGCCACCCTGCGCGACCTTGGCCACCACCTTTTTGATGAGCTCGGACAGTGACCCGCCCGAAAGCCGCAGCGCTTCCTCGGCACGGTTCTTGACCTGGCGATCCACGCGAACGTTCACCTGCGCCATGCCGTCAACAGCACCCATCTCAACCTCACCTTCGACTTCCGCTATCTTAGCTAGCACAACTATATATTGCTGCTAGCACATGGTCAAACGCAAAAGGCCTGCATTCTGGCGGCTGCAACACCGCCCAAATGCAGGCCGAAAACTAAAGTAAAAGTGCTAGCGCAGATATGCCTTCGCGTTGCTCAGGCTGTAGGCAATCGTCGAACCATTGTGCAGCAGCGACGACGTCTGTGGGGTAATCGCGCCGGTAATGCCCAGCGCCAGGAGCGCTGAGTTGGTGAGCATCACCTTAGAGTAGGAGCTCGTCAGGCGATCAATGAGGCCCTGGCTCATGCGGCGCAGGCGCACGATTGCGGCCAGATCCGTATCGGTCAGGATGATATCGGCGACCTCCTTGGCGATGTCGCTTCCGCCGCCCATGGCCAGCCCCACGTCGGCCAAACCGAGCGCCGGCGAATCGTTGACGCCGTCGCCCACCATGGCAACGTGGCGCCCCTCGCCCTTGATGCGCTCCACATACGCGTACTTATCCTCGGGCAGCAGCTCGGCCTTAAACTCGTCGACCCCCGCCTCTCGCGCAATGCGCTCGGCCGTGCGCTCGGAGTCGCCCGTAAGCATAACGACATGTTTGACGCCCAGCGCATGCAGATCGGCGATGGCCTCGCGCACTCCGGGCTTGAGCGGATCCTCGATGCCGAGCACGCCCACGACCGTGCCGTCGACCGCCAGGTACAGCGGCGACAAGCCCTGCATCTGGGACTCGATGCGCTCCTTGATGTCGGATTCGAGCTGCGCGCCCTCATCCTCAAATACAAAGTGCGCGGAACCGATGATGGCGCGACGCCCTTCGATGGACGAAGCGATACCGTGTGCTACGATGTACTCGACGGCGGCGTGGCGCTCGCGATGCTCGAGCCCGCGCTCACGTGCCGCATTGACCACGGCGCGCGCCACCGGATGCGGAAAATGCTCCTCCAGGCAAGCGGAAAAGCGCAGGACCTCGTCCTCGCTCCAGCCATCGGTGGTGAGTACGCAGGCAAGACGCGGCTGCGCCTCGGTGAGCGTACCGGTCTTATCAAACACAATGGTGTCGGCCTTGGCAAACGACTCAAAGTACTTGGCGCCCTTGACCATCACGCCCATCTTGGCGGCATCGCTCATGGCGGTCATGACGGCGACCGAACCCGTGAGCTTGAGCGCGCACGAGTAGTCGACCATCAGTGCCGCCGAGGTCTTAATGAGACTGCGCGTGGTGAGCGCAACCAGGCCCGCGAGCAGGAAGTTCCACGGGACGATCTTGTTGGCGAGGTCTTCCATGTGCGACTGGCCCTCGGACTTGAGCGAGTCGGCCGTCTGCACGAGCGAGACGATCGAGCGCAGCTTGGTCTGCGCCGTGTTGGCGCGCACGCGCACCAAGATGCCGCCGTCTTCCACGACGGTTCCGGCGAACACGTCGTCGCCTGCGCTGCGCTCGACGGCAAGCGGCTCGCCGGTCAGGGTCGCCTGGTTGACCATGGCGCTTCCCTGCTCGACGACGCCGTCAATGCAGATGGACATGCCGGTGCGCACGGCCACCAAGTCACCGGGCTCAAGCTCGGTCGCGGCAACGCTTACCTCGGTGTCGCCGACGACCTTTTGCGCCTTGTCGGGCACATCGAGCAGCGAGTTGATGAGCTCGTTTTCGCTCATGGCGCGGGTGTAGTCCTCGAGCAATTCGCCCACGTTGAGCAGGAACATTGTCTGGCCCGCGGTGTCGACATCACGTTTGACGAACGAAATGCCGATGGCCGACGCGTCAAGCACGGGAACGGTCAAGCGCGGCTGCGCAAGCTCACGGAGGGCGGCGCGCAAAAAGGTCATGTAACCGGCTACGACAAACACCGCACGCAGGGGCGTGGGCAAAAACCATCGGCGCGCATAGTGAGCGCCGATGAGTGTGGCAAGATCCATAACGAGCTTGTGCTTGCGTGGCTCAAGCTGCATCACGTAACCCGTCTTTGCGTCGGCAATGGCCTGGGCGTCGAGTGCGCCCAGAGCATCGAGCACGCCTGCACGACGCTGCTCGTCATATTCGAGCGCCATCTGGCCGATGCGGCCGTAGACGCGCACCTTGTGTACGCCGTCGATATCGCCGCTGAGCTTAAGAAGTGCATCGAGATCGCTCTCTGGCACAGGACCCGCCAATTGAAGACGGGTCCTGCCGGGGATCTCGCTAATAATCGAGAATCTCATAGTTTGTGCCTGGGAGCGTTACTCGGCTGCCTCGTCAGCAGCGACCTCGCTCTGGGTGATGTAGGCCGCCTCGGCAACCATGTCGTCGACATTAGCCTTGGCCTGCTCGACCATGTCCTGGTAGCCGTTCTTGATGCGCATGCCGCACGCAATGCCCTGCACGCAGGCATTCTTTACCGGAGCGCTGGTGAGCAGCTTGATGCCAGCCGTACCAAGCAGAAAACCGCCACCAACAAGCAGGGTGTTGAACGTGGACTTCTTCATGATGTCTCTCCCTTTTCCGCAACAACTGCGGCACGGTGCCTTAGCACCCGAGTAAACAAGTTTGCTCGAGCACACTTTTGGAAAATAGTTTAGTTTATCTAACTATTAAGGTCAACAAAGGTTAACTTTTTGGAAATCTTAAGGTGCGGAACAGCCGGCTTCTGGCGATCCGCCCGCCGCGATGTACATCCGTGACGCCAAAGAGGAGGCCCTCTCCTCTCCAGCAAATTGAAGGTGAACGGTTTTCCGCGAAGTGAACGAGCGAAATTGGGCCCCCGAAGCATCCGCATTTTTTCACAGCAAAACCGCAGGGAAAACTCGACAAAACCGCAGGAAACCGAGCCAGAAAAGTGTTGATGTTTCAGGGGTCCAAAATAGGTCGTTCACTTCGCGGAAAACCATTCACCTTCGTTTTCAACATCCACAAAAAATGAGGGCGCCAACGGCGCCCTCATTCACCAAATTCCATTCAGCCTACCTGACCCGAACGGCCGAGTCGTTGCGGAACCGAAGGGCTCCGGCAGGGCGGGTGCTTCCTCAAAATGAGTTCCGCACGCAAAGAAGGCCACTTAATGTGGCCTTCATCTTGCGCAGGACTGTTCGAAATTTTGAGGAAGCACCCGCCCTGCCGGGGCTCCCGGGTTCCCGCTTACGAGAGCGACGTTCTCAGCAACTCGTTGAAGAGCTTCGGGTTGCCCTTGCCGCGGCTTGCCTTCATGCATTGGCCCACCAAAAAGCCGATGACCTTCTGGTTGCCGTCACGATACTGCTGCGCCTGATCGGCACAGTTAGCCAGCACCTCGTCCACGATCGGCTGCAGCGCGCCGGCATCGCTCACCTGGCGCATACCGCGCTCGTCGACAATCTTATTGGGGTCGTCGCCGGTCTGGGCCATGGCCTCAAAGACCTCGTACGCCTGGTTGGAGCTGATGGCATCGGTCGCCAGCAGCTTGGCGAGTGCCGCCACCTGAGCCGGCGCAATGCCGGACTCGGCCAGCGAGACGCCCGCGCCCTTAAGGTAGGCGATCATCTCATTCACCAGCAGGTTTGCGACCGTCTGAGCCTCCTTGCCAGCCATACCGGCAGCGGCGGCCTCAAAGAACTCGGCAAACTCCGGGTCGCCGGCGATTTGCTCGGCATCGGCCGTCTTAATGCCAAAGTCGGCCTCAAAACGGACGCGCTTGGCATCGGGCAGCTCAGGGATCTCGCCACGGCAGCGGTCGATGAACTCGTCGTCCAGATCGAAGGGCGCCAAGTCGGGATCGGGGAACAGACGATAGTCGTCTGCCGTTTCCTTCACGCGCATGACCACGGTGCGCTTGCGGCTGGGCTCCCAGTGGCGGGTCTCCTGATAGATGATGCCGCCCTCCTCGAGTACCTCGGCCTGGCGGCAAATCTCGTAGGCAAGGCCGTCATGCAGGCTCTTAAACGAGTTGAGGTTCTTAAGCTCGGTCTTAGTACCCAGCTTGGTCTCGCCGCGGCGGCGCAGTGACACGTTGCCGTCGCAGCGCATGGAACCCTTCTCCATGGAGCAATCGGAAATGCCCAGCGTCACAAAAATGCGACGGAGTTTCTCCATAAACAGGCGAGCCTCCTCGGGCGTGCGCAGATCGGGCTCGGTGACGAGCTCAATGAGCGGCGTGCCGCAGCGGTTGTAGTCGACGAGCGACTCGGCCGCGGCGGTAATGCGGCCCTCGGCGCCGCCCACGTGGACCATCTTGGCGGCGTCCTCCTCCATGTGGATGCGCAGGATGCGGATGGGCACCGTGTAGGAACCGTCCTCGCGGCGCTCGGGCATCTGCAGGCTGGACGCGTCATAGCTGGCCAGGTGGCCGGCGCGCTGATTGCCTTCGCGCATGGTCGACGTCATGGACGTGGACAGGCCCTCGGCGTTGGCCGAAGCGCTCGCCAGGCTCTGGGCCTCGGCCTCGCCAAACGCGCAGTCGGGGCGCTCGGCGGCACCGCGACCAGCCACGTCCAGATCCAGGTGACCGTACATGGCAAAAGCGACCGGACCCTGCGTGGTCTGGAAGTTCTTGGCCATATCGGGATAGAAGTAGTGCTTGCGGTAGAACATCGAGTGGCGCTGGATCTCGCAGTTGGTGGCGAGGCCGGCCTTGACGATGCTCTCGATGGCGCGCTTGTTGGGCACCGGCAGGGCGCCGGGCAGGCCCAGGCACACCGGGCACACGTTGGCGTTGGGCTCGTCATCGTGGCTGAGCCTGCAGTTGCAGAACATCTTGGTATCGAGTGCGGTGAGCTCGGTATGGATCTCCAGGCCGATCACGGCCTCCCAATCCTGTAGGACCTCGGAAAGCTCCTTCATTACAGCTCGCCTCCCTTCCCGGCAAAATCGGACGCGACGGAAAGCGCGGGCGCACCCGTGGCGGCATCGGCAAAGCCGCGCTCCAGGGCGCGGGCAAACGTGAGCAGCTGACGGTCCTTAAACGCCGGACCCACCAGCTGGGCAGAAACGGGCAGCTTGCTGTCCTCGCCCAGGCCCAGCGGCACCGAGATACCACCGTTGCCGCAGATGTTGAGCGAGATGGTGTACAGATCGGAGAGGTACATCTGCGTGGGGTCACTGATCTCGCCAAACTTAAAGGCCGTGCGCGGCGAGGCGGGCATGAGGATGGTGTCCACCTTGGCATACGCGGCGTCGTAGTCCTGCGTGATGAGCGTGCGGGCCTTTTGCGCAGCGTAGTAGTACTTGTCGTACACGCCCGAGCTCAGCAGGTAGGCACCGAGCATCTGACGGCGCTTGGCCTCGGCGCCAAAGCCGTGGGCGCGCGAAAGCGAGCTCTGGTCGGACAGGTTGGCGCAGCCCTCCTCCTGGTAGCCGTAGCGAATGCCGTCGAAGCGGGCCAGGTTGGAGAACGCCTCGGCCGGGCCGATGACGTAGTAGGCGGCGATAGCGGCGTCCAGGTGCGGCAGGTCGACCTCGACCAGCTCGGCACCCTGGTTCTGCAACTCCTGGGCAGCGCGCTGAACAGCGGCCTTGACCTCGGGCGTCAGGCCCTCGGCCTCCATAAACGCAGGGATGATGCCCACGCGCTTGCCCTCGATGCTGTCGTTGAGATGCTCGGTAAAGTCGACGGCGCAATCCTGGCTGGTGCAGTCGTACGGATCGTGGCCCGCGCCGGTAAGCGCGTTCATGGCCAGCGCGACATCCTCGACCGTGCGGCCAAAGGGGCCAACCTGGTCGAGCGACGAGCCAAAGGCAACCACGCCGTAACGGCTCACGGCGCCATACGTGGGTTTAAAGCCCACCACGCCGCACAGCGACGCCGGCTGGCGAATGGAGCCGCCGGTGTCCGAACCCAGCGAGAGCGCAACCTCGCCCGCGGCGACGGCGGCAGCGGAGCCGCCCGAAGAGCCGCCGGGCACGCGCTCGGTATCCCAGGGGTTGTTGGTGCGGTGAAACGCCGAGCTCTCGGTAGAGCTGCCAAAGGCAAACTCGTCCATGTTGGCCTTGCCCATGGGCAGACAGCCGGCATCGAGCATGCGCTGGACGCAGGTGGCGGTGTAGACGCTCTGGTAGTCCGCGAGCATGCGGGAAGCGCAGGTGGTGCGCGTGCCCACGAGGTTCATGTTGTCCTTGATGGCCAGCGGCACGCCCGCGAGTGGGGGCAGCGGCTTGCCTGCGGCACGGTCGGCATCCACGCGCGCAGCGGCCTCGAGCGCAAGCTCGGGCGCCACCTGCAGGAATGCCTGGACCCCGCCCTCGCGCGCCTCGATGGCGGCAAGGGAGGCCTGGGCCACCTCGGTAGCGGTAAAGTCGCCGGCGGCAACGCCCGCGGCGATCTGGGCGGCGGTAAGGGAATCGAAGCTTAGCGCCATTACTCGCTCTCCCCCTCTCCCAAAATGGACGGCACGCGGAAGTAGCGGTCGCGCGCGCTGCCGGCGTTTTCGAGCGCAACGTCGAGCGGCAGGTCGCGCTCGGGCTCGCGCAGGTCGTCGCCCATCACGTTGGACAGGCTTCCGATGGGATGAAACGTGGGCTCCACGTCGGGCAAGTCATATTGCAAGACGGGCTCGAGCATCTGGACGGCGTCGTTCATGTAGGACGTCATCTGGGCGAGCTCGTCATCGGTCAGTGCGATCTTTGCGTACTCGGCGATGCCGCGCACGTCTTTCTCGCTGAGTGCCATAGGCGCTCCCTTCCGCATAACAGTTAAACCGCTCTAGTATACAGGGCGAGGGCGCCTTGAAGCAGGCGCTTTACCCAAATGCAGCGAAAACGTAACGAGGGCAGCGCCACCACTAAAGGGACAGGCACCTTTGTGGTGGTTTTGGCCGACACGCTTGTCTGGCCCGATACTTTGTCTCGATCTGTAACATCTAGGCCGTCAAAAGCCGGCTTACTGTTACAGATCGAGATTCTCGGTCCGCTCCCTGCGTTTTGTCTCGATCTGTAACAGGTGGAGCCGATTTACCCGTCTAGATGTTACAGATTGAGATGTTTGAAGACCGGGATGGGAGAATCCACCCTGTGCTGTGGGGACATAAGCCCGTATTTGAGTTTTCAATATATCCCGGATCGGCGGGGCGATTCGGGATACAATGTCAACAGGAAACGACGCATCCCGCGTAAGTGTTCGAAAGCGCGGGCGGCCTAGTTTTCTGGTTTTGTTAAATGCCCGGGCCTCTAACCCCGGGCATTCTTATTTGCGCTTGCGGCGCAACTGCCTTCTACCGTCCGCACCGCGCGTACGCCTACGAAGCAAGAACGTAGATGGACGAGAAAAGTGTCCGCAAGTCTCATGGCCATCACATCCCACCTGCCAAAGTGATGGGCGAGCGAGCGTTACTCCTGCTCGGACTCCTCAGCCTGCTTACGGCTGCGGATGAGGTGTGCCACGCCGATGCACAGCACTGCGCTGCCAGCGATCCAAGTGAAGGTCACGCCGCTAAGACCGGTCAGCGGGAGGTCGGAGCCTTTCTTGTTCTTGACGGTAAGGGTAACGGTGCCGCCACCAGAAGAGGAATTGGTGACGAGACCAGAGCCATTCTTGGATGTGATCACCGTCAACGTATTCTCGCCCTCGTTCTGATTAAGACCCGTAGCAGTAATGGTGAACGTGAATTTGAGCACGGTGTTATAGCCGGGGAGCGTATGGGTCTCCTCGACCGTGTAGGTGCCGGCATCGAGGCCTTTGACGCTGTTTTCGCCCTTATTATCAGTCGTAAAATCATAAGCAGTATTGCCCAAAGAACCGTTCACTTAGACATACTGGGCGCCGGCGCCCTCGTCGGTTCCCTTGGAAGAGGTGCCGGGCGGAGAGCGGAGCATGGCCACCAGACCCACCGAAACACATCTCCACCGTTCCTTCAACTGGGAAAATGCCGCCCCGGAGCCCGGGAGGGACCCCGGGGGCTTTCGGCTAACTGCGGGAACGGCCTATCCGCTCAGTATGTTCAGCTGAGATCAGAAATCAACCGGAGAAATCGACCCTACTAAAAGGAGGCCGTATATGAAGACTGTATATCCCTTTTGCCTCCATATACACAAAAAGCGCCCCTCGGGCGCTTCTGAGAGGCTCCCCCTGGGATGTACCCCAGGGGGAGCCTATGGACCCCAGAGGCCGCTGCGAACCATTCGCAGTCGGGCCGCCGAAGGCCTCGTTACTTAAGCTCAGACCAGAAATCCTTGTTGGCCTCGATCATGTCGTCGAGAATCTCCTTGGCGACCGTCATGGACGGGACCGTCTTGTTGAGCGTGAACGCCTTGAGCGCCTTCTCGTACGAACCCTCGATGCACGCCTCGACCACGAGCTTCTCGGAGTTGAGCTGCTGCATCATGAGGCCCTGCTGGAACAGCGGGATGTTGTCGCGTGAGATGACCTCGGGGCCGTTCTTGCCGATGTAGGCAGGAAGCTCGACCATCGCGTCGTACGGCATGTTCGGGATCGCGCCGCGGTTCTGGCAAATGACCGGGAAGCGTGCGAAGGCGCTACGCTTCGAGCGATATTGAGCACCAACGCGGGCGCTAGCGCAGGTGTCGCCCGCGATACTTAGGAGAATTGGCATCGGAATCGGGGGAAGCCGAGGAGGCTGAAGCAGAGGAGACGAAGGGGGCCGCAGGCCTGGAGGCTCCCGCGGTCCACCCGTTTCCGCCATCGCCAGCAGCCGCGTCGGCGTCCAGCGTCACCGCGGCGGCAACGGCAGCACGCTGCGCCGCGCGCCGCTTCTTGCGCACGTGCCCAGCCACAACGAGACCCACAACAATCGCCAGCAGCGCGCCCAGAACGCCCAGCGCCACCGCGGTGGTGTTGATGCCCTGTGCCTCCTCGGGCACGGGAACCTCATCCGGAATGCTTGCACGCACACCCGATACCAGCAGGCGGTGCGAGTTCACGCCGTAGGGCGTGCAGGTCATGAGCGTCACGCGGTCCTCGCCGGCGGTCACGCGCAACTTGGAATCGTCGTCGGGCTCGATCACGTCTATGCGGTCGATCTTGTAGCCCAGTTCTTCGCCCATCACCTCGATGTAGAACGAATCGCCCACCTGAAGCTCATCCAAGCGCGTGAACAGGAGCGAACCCGGCACGCCACGGTGTCCGGTGAGCACGGCATGCGTGCTCTCGCCGCCCACGGGAAGCGACGTTCCGTACAGGTGGCCGGCGCCCGCGGCGAGCACCTCGGTGGAGGTGCCATGGTACACGGGCAGGTTCACGTCGATCTTGGGGATACGCACCGAGCACATAAGGCCCGAACCCGCGTCGAGCAGGCCCTGGTACGTGGTGTCTTGCGAGGCGATGGAGTCCTTGGCACCTGTTGCAGTGGAAGCGCCGGAGGTACTACCGAACGGGTCCACAACCTCGCCGATGACGTCCTGACCGCCGGCGGCCAACTGCTCGTTGTAGGCGCGTGCGGCTGCGAGGGCCTCCTCTGCTTGCGGATAGGGCCAGCCATCCACGGTGTTTTGGGCCGCGGTTACGGCGGCCGTCTGCTCGGCCTGGGACATGGCGCGCAGGACGAGGGGCGTGGCCACGATAACAAAGCCGGCGGCAAAGCACAGAAGGGAAAGCAGGCGCAGGACGAGGGGCGGTTTACGCCGGCTGGGGGAAGCCGGGTTCGAACCGCCGCTCGGCGTGCGCATCGTCGATACGGGCTTGATTGCCTCCATGTGGTTCACCTCCGGGGTGTGGGTGCGAGGGCGCGGTTAAAGCGCCGACCCCGCCGCGTGTCCAAGCGCGACGGGGTGCGGCGAAAGGGAATATGAGAACGCGGCGCGCAGGCGCTGATAGGAGACGACGATCGCCCACTCGCCGCGTCATCAAGCTAGGGAATTAAGCGCGCATACGTGCACTCAGGGCGAAGGCGGCGCCAGCAGCCATGAGCAGCACGCCCACGGTGATGAAAACCTTGATGCCCAAGTCACCGGTCATAGGCAGCTCGGTGAGGTTCTTGGCGTTCTTGATCTGAGCCATAGAAGCGGTTTCGCCCGTACCGAAGGAGACGCGATTGCCGTCGGTATTGGTCGTCTTCTCGTACGCCACGGACGCTACCGTCGTGCCGGCGGTATCAAACGTCGGGGTGATGGTGAACTTGAAATCGGGAAGGCCGATGCTGGTGTAGCCATCAGGAGCCTTAATCTCGTAGACGTGGTACTCGCCAGCAGGGAGACCAGACATGGCGATCTTGCCGTCAGCGCTGGTAGTGAACACGCCCTCGTCCGCATCGGCAGCGGGCTTGGCAGTAGTGAGATTCTTCCAGGCCTTGGTCGCAGCGTCCTGCGTCATGAAGGTCTCAGCATTGCTGTCCACGCGGGCAATGGCGAATTGAGCACCAGAGAGCGCGGTGTCACCGGCCATGTTGGTCTTATAGATGCTGAAGTCATAGGTGTACACGCGAACGGTGGGGCCAGGAACCTGGTGCTTTTCGCCGCTCGGGGTACGAGAGTACGCAAGCTCAACGGTGTTGGGGTTACCAACGCCAGCAATAACGGCATCGGAGTCGACAACAGCGGTCAAGGTAACGGTAACCGTAGCGCCAGAGGCAATGTTGTCGTTCGTGTTAACGTAGTGAGCAAGGTCAACCGTGGTGACAGTAGCGTCAGCCTTATTGCAGTTGTCCAAGGGATCGATCTGATTCTTGTCCTGCTTCAGGACGTAGCCGTTGTTATCGGCGTCGGCATCCTCATTAAGCTCGGTGTCGCCAACCTTAACCTTGGTAACCGTAACGTCCTTCAGGCCGTGAGCAGCGGTATCGATAAGCTGCAGCACGCGGGAGCCGTCGACGTAGCCGGTGTAGTCCGGAATCGTGGTGGTAAGGGTATAGGTGATCGTGTCGCCGATACGAGCGTTCATCTTGGTCTTGGAATCGGCATCAGCCTTGTTGACCTTGGTGATCTCCTTGTTGATGGAAGGTTCGTTGGCCTTAAGGGTCACGGTGCCCAGGTTCGCAGTAGCGCCAGCGTAGTCAGGAGCATCCTGATCAGTCGGGTTAACGAGCTTGGTAGCAAGCAGCATCGGGATGGACTGAGACTCAATAGCATTTGCGTTAACGGTGCCCTTCGGATCGGCGGTCGTGTCCATCAGGAACCAGAAACCCTGCTTGCACTCATTCGCGCCGGTCGTCGCATTACCGCTCTTGAAATCCGTCTTGTGATTGTCAGCCACGGAGGAAGTCAGGGTCTTTGCGGAAAGCTTAGTCGCGAATTCACGGAGAGCAGTGGAACTGTTCTTCCACAGCGTCTCAGTGTTTTCGACAGTAGCATTCCCACCAGTCTTAAACACCTTGTCGATAAGGTAGCCCATGGGGTTTGCCTCGGTACCAGTCACGCTACCGTTGTAGTTAGCGTCAGTTTGGTACTCGGTCTTAACGTTTTTGCCGTCCACGGTCATCTCACTCATGACTTCGACAATAACGTTAACGAATTCGTCAGTGGTATCGATCTCGAAGTTGATAGAGGCATTCTCACCCGTACCGGTAACGGTAACGTTCTTCAGGGTGGCGAGCCTCCAGCCCTCGAACGTATGGTCATACGTAGCGGAATCGTTGTTGATGATGGTGATGGTGCCGTCCGTCGGCTGTGCAGGATCCGCAGCCTTGGCCACGGGCGCGCCGCCCAACAGGCCGGTTACGGCGATCGCTACGGCAGCAGCACCGGCGATCAGCTTTTGTACGAATCGGTTCATGATTCCCCTTTCAGAAATGAGCCCGACATTCATAAACATCTATCTACCAGCGCCATCGGACGGGTCGTCCTGGCGGCGCTTTGTAGCGAACCAATACGCTCCCGCAGCGATGCCGCTCAGAAGCATGAGACCGGCGCCCACGAGGAGCATGGAGTTCTCGGTCCATCCCGCGCCGGTGAGCGGGAGGTCCGTGAGAACTTTCACGTTGGTGAAGGTGGAGGCGGGAATGGCGTCGGGCGCGACGTCCTCGCCGATGGTGTTACTCACGGTATTGCCCATGTCGTCCTTCACCTGCGTGACCGTGGTAGTGGTGGTGAGACCGGTGTACTTGCCAGTGGTCTTACCCATGTCGGCCTTCACCGTGACGGCCACCTGGTACTCGGCCTTGGAGTAGCGGAGCTTGTCGATGGCGGATGCGGTGTCGGGCGCGACCTCCTTCACCGTGTAGGTGTAGGTCTTGGCGTAATCTTTATTGGTGCCCGCTTCAGTGGACAGGTGCGACATGTTGAACGTGATCGCGCCAAAGGTCGCCGTGATGTTGTTGAGCTTGGTGGCGTCAGTCTCCCCTGCCTTTGGGGCAACAGAAATCTTGAGCTCTTTGGGCTTGGGGGCTGTGTCTGCGTAGTCACCCGTAGCCTCAATGCTGAACTCGAACGGCACATAGCTGCCGTCGGCCGTAGGCCAATCCGTATTGCGAACCGATTTGGTCACCGGGATCTCCACGGACGTGGTGGTGAGAGAATCGGAGATGTACGCGTTGCCGCCCGCGTCGAAAGTCGGCTTTTTGTTCTTGGTCCACGTGATGGAGCCGTTCGTGCTGGACACCGTGAACTCGTAACCCATCGGGTTCTTCTCGTAGCCAAACGGAGCCTGTGTTTCAACAAGCGTATACGTGCCCGGCAGCAGGCCCTCGAGCGTGAACTTGCCAGGCGCGGTGTCGGTGTCTACCCACGTGGTATCGCTCGAAGTCGACTGGTCGCTCACCTGGTCGATCACGGTCCAGGACTGGTCGGCCGTACCATCGGCGTCCTTTTTCTTGGTGAGCTTCCACTCAGAACCAGGCAGTTTGTGTTCTGTGTCGCCCTCCGCCACCTTGGTCCAAGACACCGTGCCGGTGATCTTGGTGTTGCGGATGGCACCCGTGGAGTTATTCTCGAACGAAACCAGCGAGTTGTTGTTCGTCGTATCCACATAACCCTGAACATAGTTCACCTGCTCGCCGGTGTTGTTCATGGTTGCGTAGTAGATGGTGTCCGACTTCTGATAACCAGCCGGCGCCTTGACCTCGCGAATGTAGTACTTGAAGTAGTCTTTATCGTTGGAATCGCCAATTTTGGCCTTCTGATTCAAATAGTTGAACTGAAGCTCGCCATCATCCGAATCGTAATCGTTGGCATCGCCGTCAGTCACCGTCACGATAGCGTTATTGCTATTGCCCGCGACAGCATCCTCGACAGAACCATAGATAGCCCACGAGGAACCGGGGAGCAGCGTAGTGCCGTCCGCAGCGTCGACCTTGCTCCACGCAATGGCAGAGCCGTCCGGTGTATACGACCCGGACCACGGGAAGTTGTGACGCTCCTGATCCATATCGATGACGGAAGCCGAGTTACCCTCACCAAATGCTGCGGCAACCTTCGGGCTGTTCATTGAGAAATCGACGCCCACATAAACGCGACCGTTGGTAGTCACATGGTCGTCGAAACTTCCGTTGGGAACGAGAATCGATCCGATCATAGCCGCCGCAGGATCGTCGTCAGTCCACTTAGCACCGCTGACTGTGCCACTGTATCCCCAGTCCGCGCGGTCCTCTCCCGCGATGCCGCCTCGAATGGTAAGGCTGGTGGTATCGACGAAGTTCCACATGATGGACTGGGAGGCCAGCGAGTATTTCGCGTCAAGGTCTTTCTTGGCGTACTGACTCTCGTAACCGCGAGATATTTCTGTATCTCCCCACCAGAAGCGCCAGCCGTTGTGGAACTCGACAGGATTAGTACCTGTAACGTTCACGACAATGGATGCGCCTTCGGGGATATTGGTGAACTTAAAGTC
>ERZ1032627.35-NODE-35-length-25916-cov-13.046557_pt1 | contig 25916 bp, 18 predicted proteins | sample MGYA00518159_ERZ1032627 | MGnify/ENA primary metagenome ERZ1032627 (study PRJEB33719, sample SAMN04261368) | wastewater metagenome | biome: periurban shantytown; feature: human; material: feces | host: Homo sapiens | place: Peru: Lima | collected 2013-01-16 ... | reverse complement strand
TCGGCGTTCTTCTCCGGAATCGTGCTTCCTGCGGAATTATTATCCATATTCCAGAATTCGTTCTGGTCCGGATACTGGTTGTCGCCTCCCTGATAATGCGAGAACGCCACCCAATACAGCAGTTTCTTGAACGATTCGTTCGTGATATATCCGTTGTCTGCAGCATTATAATCACGGATTCCCGCAGAATAGATTTGCAGCAGCGGAGTTGCATTGATAATGGAGAAATTGTTTGATCCTGGGAAATTCAGCGCCTTCTTGTCTGCCTGATTCGCGGTGAAGAACGGGAAAATCGGGAATTCGTCGGCATCTTCGAACAAGCGCAACGCACTATCGTAATCATCATTGCCGATCGGCATCAGACCTTCGGAATACGGATAGTAGTTGTTGAGTTCCTTGTATTTCGCGAATTGACCGTCGTTCAGCCACTTGTGCAGCAGCAGTTTGCTGTCGGAATCCCACAGGTTGCCGAGCACATCCTGCTTGATGGCGTCGGCGATCTGCTGCATTTCAGCGGCTTTTTCGGTGTCTCCGGCAGCCTTGTATGCTTGCGCGGCGGCATTGGCGTTGGCCCACATGTTGGCGGAACCGTCGGCACGGTCCATACGCTGGCCGGAACGACCGGGTTCGGAGAACGACACCGCGTCGGCATCGTTGCCGGTCATGGACCACCACGACCAGTCGATCAGATTGTTGCCGTTGCTATTCTGGTTGTCGTTGCTGTCTGGCTCGCTTTGCGAATTGAGCAGACCTTTGACATCTTCGGAACCGTAATCACCCAACGCTTCAGCCAATGATGACGGGCCGCCGTGCACCTTGTAGGAGTCCCAACCGGCCTTGGTGATATACTGCGTGTAGCTGTGGTTCCAATTGGCTGGATCGCCCGGATTGTCGTGGTAGTAGTAATACCCGGACTGGCCTTTCTTAGCTGTCTGCCCGGCCGACACCCAAGTGCCGTACGAGTATTCGGCGTTACGGAACCACTTGGTGTCGTTGATGAACATGCCGGATGTCAGCACGATCTGGTTGTTGTATCCGAGCACGCCTTCGATGGAGGTCGGATACTGGAACGTATTGCCCGGCATATTGGCGTCCAACATGTTGAAACGGCTCAGCCACCAGCGGTAGAACACAGTTTTGTCGATATTGTGTTCCTGGGTTTCCACGTAAGGAATGTTATCGACCCACCACTGGTTGTAGGTGGTCACGGAATCCTTGTAGGAAGCGGCCGGATCGGTGAGATCGCCGTTGAATCGGGCTTCGTATTCCGCGGTGGAGTCCGGCAACTCGTTGGCGATCAGGCCAAGCTGCAGCTTGGTGGTTTGCGGCACGTTCGCTTCCAAGGTGAGGGTGGAAGCGAGTTTGCCGTCCTTTACGGTGAAACCGTTGCCGGAGAACCGTGGATAGATGGTGGTCAGATCGTTCTTCACATTGAAGCGACCGGTCAGTTCAGTGTCGCCGTCATTGCCGTCTTGTGCGAATGGCGAGGCTGCTGTCAGCGTTACGTCACCGCCGGTGGTGCTGGTGATGGTGAAATTCGCGACCATCACATTGGTGTAGGTGATGTACTTGACTTCGGTGACGGTAATGGTCTTGTCGCCGTTGGTGAATTCCGTGGTGAAGTAGCTTGGCGTCTGCTTGCGCTTGTCGGTGTTCTCGCGCAGGGTCTGCTTGGAACCGCCAATGCTTACCTCAACGGTAAAGCCGTCGTTGCCGGTCTGATCCCAGTATGCGACATCTCCTACGAAACCAAGTGCTTCCGGCGTATGCGTGTACATGAATGCGGCACGGCCACGTGAGAACAGGTATTCGTTCTTGTCTGCGCCCGCATAGTTGTAGTCGCCAGCATCGTTGGTGCCGGTACCGTTTGGTGCGGTGCCTGTGCGCGTCAGCATCTTGTCGATCCAGAAGTCGTGTGCGGTGTCGGTTCCGGCACCGTTGGCAACATCCGCATCGAACACCTGCTTGAGGTAGCTTGTCGAGGGATCGAAAGCGACGCCGGTGCCCGGAATCGGGTCGGCGGCCCCCTTGAAACTCGGATACCCCATGGCAGAGTTCGGATTGGCCAGCGCGTCATTGGCGTATGCGGTCGTCACACCGCCAGACAACAGTGTGGCCACTGCCGTCAGCACGCCCAATGACGTGACAATCCCTTTCTTCCTTGTTGATGGTGTCATCAATTCCTCCTACATGGACCATCGTTGGCCCTTGGTTGCCAAGGCTCGTTCCCTGGCATCCAACTTTCTTTCTGTAGGAATGAGAGTCGTGCGATGGACATGAGATTGGAGCGTCCACCGACATTTCAAGAATACATGACGCGAATACGGTTTCGCAAATTTTCTTTCAGTTTTCTCCAATGCTTTTCTAAGTGAACTGCCATACGATGGCTTTTATGCGAAAAGGAAGGTTTTCGCATTTTCCCGTCTTATACTAGGGGCTATGACAAAACCGGCCACCCCATAAGGGGCAGCCGGTCTCTCATTCCAGTCAGCGCGGCGCATTCGGCTCCAATCGATCACGCCGCGCTCACCCGCTTCCCGGCACCATGGCACTCATAGCGCCGGGTAGCAAGTCTTTCTTTTGTTTAGCTGCGCAACCACACGTTCATTTGGCCGAGTTCGCGGTTGGCCCATGCGTAGTAGGGCACCAGCTTGAGCGACGTCCGCTCATCTGAGGCGTCACGCTGAGCGGACATGTACAACGGGGCGTCCACGGCATCCGCAGCCTCACGAACGGCAGGCAACGTCACCGCGTCAACACCTCCAAGCAAATCACTCTCGAAAGTAACCGTGGCATCCGCGGCATCCACGCCATCAGCAAGACGGTACGTCCACAGATCGCCGGCATTATCGGCTTGCTCCGCGCAATAGACGAGCGGACCGCGCATCACCGCAACACGACCTGCATCGCAACGCACATGAGAGTTGGCACGCACCAATCGCACTGCCATATCAAGATCCAGCACCACATGCAATGCAGTTCCCGGAGCAACTGCGAAATATACGAAACCATTTTCCGGAGCCGTCTTCACAGCAACACCATCGCATGTCAGCGCATAGGAATCAGCCGACCATGTGGGAATACGCACGCCGAAACGTACCGAATCAGCCGCCTCAGCGGGCAATTCCACCATGTACTCAATATGACCGTTCCACGGAAAATCGGAACGCTGCTCCACATGCAACCCGGAATCAAAACTTGCCTGATTCGCAATGAACTGGTGAGCGAGCACCGTGCGACCGCCGTCACGTTCGGTATACACATAACGGTCCACCGACGCGATCAATCGCGCGACATTAGCTGGGCAGCATGCGCAGCCAAACCAATCGACACGATGCGAAAGCACATGATGCCGATCCGGATTGTCCAAACCGTCCGGCGCAGTCTCCAACGCATTCACATAGTAATACTGCTTGCCATCAAGGCTGATGCCCGCGATGGCACCATTGAACAGCTCACGCTCAAGCACGTCGGCATATTCACCATTCGGTTCCAACAGAAGCATTTGGCGGGCAAACATGCTCATCGCCACAGAAGCGCACGTTTCGCCATACATGGTGTCGTTCGGCAGATCGTAATCGTACGTGAACGACTCCCCCACATGTGTGGAACCGATCGCACCCGTTACATACATGCGTTTCGACACGATGTTGTTCCAAAAACGATGCGCCGCATCCAGCAAGCCCTGATCACCGGTAATACGCGCCACATGTGCGATTCCAGTGCATAAATAGGCCACGCGCACAGCATGGCCGTCAGCGGTCTGCTGCTCGCGCACCGGCTGCGCGGCTTGGAAGTACGTGGGCTTGTAGAATCCCAGATCCCGGAAAATGTAGTCGTTGTCGACAGCGGCGATCTGCTTGGCGTAGAACTGCGGATCCTGACCACGCACGTCGATGAGATACCGCGCCAGATTCAGATAGCGCTCCTCACCGGTCGCATCATACAGCTTCGCCAACGCCAATTCGATTTCCGGATGCCCATCAGCACCGTGGATCTTGCCGTCCTCCGGGCCGAAATTGGCATCGATGCAATCCGCCATACGGCACGCCACGTCAAGCGCCTGCTGGTTACCGGTCACCTCATGATAGGCGACAGCAGCCTCAATATAGTGGCCCATGACATACATTTCATGGCTTTGCTGAATCAGTGTGAAACGCTCACGATGCGCCCATTCACCGGTTTTGATTTGGTACGGAGTGTCCAAATATCCGTCCGATTGTTGCGCACGTGCGATGAGGTCGACGGTTTCATCGCACAGTTCCCGCAATTGCGGATCAGGATGATACGACAGTGCGTAAGCCGCTTCCTCCAACCACTTATATATGTCGGAATCCTGGAAGACCATGCCATGAAATTCACCGGCCTCATCACCGGCTGCGATACGCAGATTCTCCACGGCATGACTTTTATTATCGGCAAGCTGATTGCCAGCCGGATCATCCGGAACTTCAGTGGCAATCTCATCATTCATCACACCCCACTGATAGGGAATGACGGATTCAACGATCTGGTCGCGACGCTGCTTCCAGAAAGGAGAAATAATAGTTACATTCATGATATTTCCTTAAGATTAAGGACTTCGCCAGCCCTTGACGGCTCTTGGCTACTCCGCCTTCGGTCCTGCTCAGGCCGGAGCCTGGAAACAGTCCACTGGGCTGTCTCCCAAGGGCTGACATCGCCAGGTGTCAGCCCTTGACGGCTCCAGCCATAAACCCTTTGACGTAGTACTTCTGGAGGGCTAGGAAGAGGATGGCTGCGGGGATCATCAGAATTACGACGCCAGCTTCGGTGGCACCGTAATCAATGACGCCCATAGTCTGCTGACGCATGTTCACCAAAGCGAGCGGCAGCGTGGCGTTCGACGAACTCGACAGGTACAGCGGAATCATGAAATTGTTCCAAGCCTCAAGGAAAGCAAGCAGACCGACAGTGACCATCGACGGCTTGACGACCGGCACCAGAATCTTAATCAGCGACTGCAGGGAGTTGCAGCCATCGACCATGGCGGCCTCTTCCATATCCTTCGGAATCGCATCAAAAGCATTACGCATGATGAACGTGCTCATCGGCAGCTGGAACAAGGTAATAACCAAACCGACACCCAGCAAGGAATCGTTCAGACCAATATCCTTGTACCACACCATCAGCGGAATCAGCAGAGACGCATACGGCACCATCAAAATGGACAGCGTCACCATGAATCCGAGATTGCGGCCCGGATAGTCGAAACGGGAGAACGAATAGCCTGCGAGCGTGCACACCACCACGGAGAACACCACGGCGACCAACGTCACCACCACCGAGTTGAACAGGTACTTCGGCAGGCCTTCCTGGTAGCCGAACAACGTCAGATAGTTGTTCACACCCCAGCCCTTGGATTGTGCGGAACCAGGCTGCGGACTGAACGAGCAGACCACCACCCAGATCAGCGGCGAAATGAAGACCAGAGCCAGCAGACCTTCGAGAATATAGACGATTACGCGCTTCCACAATGGAGTAGTCATGTGAGTTCCCTCCCCTTGCTCACTTGGTGTTGTCGCGCATACCGCGCATCTGGATGGAATTGATCACCACGAGGGCCGCAAGCACGATCAGCGACAGTGCGGCCGCCATGCCCAGATCCTTCTTGGAATCGAAGGCGAAGTTGTAGATGAGCTGCACCACGGTCATGGTGGAATTGTTCGGACCGCCCTTGGTCAGAATGAAGAACTGGTCGAACGCGAGGATAGAACCGGTGACGCAGTAGATCAGGCACATCACGATGGTCGGCTTCATCAGCGGCAGGGTGATGGAACGGAAAATGCGCCACGTGCCAGCACCGTCCATGCGCGCGGCCTCATACAGGTCGCCCGGAATGGCCTGCAGGCCGATCATCATGAGCAGCATGTAGTAGCCGGAGAAACGCCAGACGATCACAATAATGGTGGCCCACAGCGCGCTCTGGCCGGTGGCGAGCACGGAGCCGCCCTCATCCATCAATCCGAAGAAGCTCAGGATCTTGGTGACGGGGCCCACCTGCGGGGAGTACAGCGCGTAGAACAGCAGCGAAGCAGAGGCGAGACCGGTTGCGGACGGCAGCAAGAAGCACGTGCGCAGCATATTGTTCCACTTGGTGCTTTCCTGCACGATCAGCGCCAGGCCAAGGCCGAGCACCAGCAGGAAAATCGTGACGATCACGGTGTATTCAAGTGTGAACAACACCGACTGTCCGAGCAGTTTATTTTCGAAAACCTTGACGAAATTCTCAGGGAAATTCCAACCACGGTTACCGCCCATCAACGACCAGCGGGAACCGGCCATGATGACGAGCAGCACGATTGGCACGAAGAACAGCATGATGATCATCAGCCAATCAGGCAGCGCATACAGCAGGCCACGACGGGTTGCCTCCGCCTTGGCCTTGGAACGATGCGTCTTCACTGGCGCAGCGTTCTTGGAAACAGTAGTCATATTCCCTCCTTGGAACACTTTTGGCGACTCTCTCTTGAATCGTTCGGGGTTTTCGACATAAATGGCCAAGCGATTGGATATGCGTTTGGAAGTGCGATTCCGTCTCGTGCGGCCGTTGAAATCCGCCATGAAGACCGACATTGTTTTTGAATTATTGTCGATCTCCATGGCAGACCACAACTGTGGTCTGTCTATTTTTGTTTTCGATATTCAGTTATTCGATATTCAGTTGTTCTTAAGTTATGTAAATCGGGGAAAGGAGAAAAAGGAGGAGAAGTTCGTTTTCAGTGGCTCACCTCACTGACCCAGCACGTCGGTGATGGCCTGGTTGTCGGCCTTGAGATCGCCATCGCCCCAGACTGCGTTCTGGATGAGCAGCTGCCACGGGGAACCGGCTGCGTTGAAGGCCTCATTGAAAGCTGCGGACTTCGGGGTCTGGCCATTGCCGTCGATGATTACGGAGTTGATGGTCTGGACGCGAGGATCGGCATCGTCGTAGGCGGTCTTCAGGGTCTGGATGTTGGATGCGGTGTCGCCGTTGGCTGCGAAGACTTCCTTCTGGGCGTCATCGCTCATGAGCCATGCGAGGAAGTTCCAAGCCTGAGCGACGTGCTTGCAGTCCTTGGAGATGCCCATGGCATCGCCGCCGAGGAACGTGGAGGTCTTGCCTTCCTTGGTGCCCGGGATCGGGGTGACACCGACTTCGAAGCCACCGTCCTTCTCAGCTTCGAACAGTGCGGTGGAGGAGGTGTTCGGATACGGCATCACACCGATGTTGCCGTTGGCGAACGGAGCGGTCCAGGTGGCACCGGTTTCTTCCTTGGAACCTGCGCCCAAGCCGTTGGTGGTGTTGGCGAGTTCCTTGTAGGCGTCGAGCACGGCCTTCATGGAATCGTTGTCGAGGGTGGCTTCGGTGCCATCTGCGTTCATCACGGATTCGCCGTCAGCCCACACGGCCGGGAACAGGTCGAACACGAGAGCGCCACCGGACTGGCCGGCCAAGTAGGAGCCTGCCACGCCGTCCTTGTTGAGGGCCGCGACCGCCTTGGCCTGCTCAACGAACTCGTCGATGCTGCTCGGACCCTTCTCCGGGTCAAGACCTGCTTCCTTGTACAGATTCTTGTTCCATACCATCACGGAAACGTCGGTGATGAACGGCAGCGTGTATTCCTTGCCATCCACGGTACCGGCTTCAATGTGGCCCTGCTGCAGGTCGGACTTGTTGTCGAGTCCGTCGATCTGCTTGGTGATGTCGGTGAAGATGCCTTCAGAAGCCCAGTACGGAATACGCACCACGTCACCGGCGAGAATGTCCGGAAGGGAATCGGTCTGGGAAGCACCACCAACCTTGCCTTCCATATCGTCGTTCGGAATGATTTCCAGCTTGACCTGGTTCTTGTGGGAGGCGTTGTAGGCCTTCACCGCGTTCTTGGCCTGACGCTCCAGCGGAGAACGGGTCCACAGAGTGATCTCAGTGCCGTCATCAGTGCCGGCTGCCGGAATATCGGCCGGAGCCGCGGATCCACCACTGCTGGAACCACCGCCGCATGCAGCCATCGGAATAAGCAACGCGGTTGCCGCGATGCCGGCAATAACGCGAGTGACCTTGTTGAAAGACACCATGTCTACTTCTTTCTCTATGTATCGCTCAGCTTTGAGCCATCCGGCGGGCCTTCCGCCGTCTGCCTTCACGATTTCCGGTTGTTCTCCTTCGATTGAACCGTAGTGCGAAAGCCTTTTCTCAGTATATGGTTTTTTCCAGATTTTGCAAAATCGCTTTCGCACATCAGAATGCAAAGGTATTCATGTCGATAAAACCGTTATAAATAAACGATTCTTAGCATTTTAAGAATCGTTTATGACAGCAAAAAATGACGTGAGATGCAGAAAATGCGAAAGAAAAATGTGTTCATTTTCGCAAATGCGAAAGTTTCGCAATTTGCAAGTGAAAATGTCAGCAATCGGCTATATAAAGCCGTTTTGTCCACTTTTTGACACGATGCGAAAACTTTCGCAGTTTTGTCGTATAATATTACGCAATACAAGGGCGGCGAAGCGCATCGACGCGCAGCCAACGTTTTCGTCACACCGTAAAAAAGGGGAACATCATGGCAACTGCAGATACTCACTCAACAGCAAGGCTTGAAGATGTAGCAGCGCTGGCCAACGTGTCTTTGGCAACGGCTTCAAAGGCGCTGCATGGCAAACCGCGCGTCAGCGAAGACACCCGCGAGCGCGTGATGGAGGCAGCGCAGCAACTCAACTATTCCCCGAACAAGCTGGCGCAATCGTTGGCAAGCGGCAGAAGCGGAACCATCGGTTTGGTCACTTCCGATCTGCAAGGCCGTTTCTCCACGCCTATTCTTATTGGCGCCGAAAACGAGCTGCGCGCACAATCGACATCGGTGCTACTCGCCAATGCTCGCGGTGACGATGCGCTGGAACGCAGCCATGTAGAGAAACTGCTGTCGCTGAAAGTGGACGGCCTGCTGATTGTGCAGTGCGAGACGAATCCGCGCCCGTCGCTGGGGCGTGATTGGGGCGTGCCGCTGGTGTATGTGTATGGTCCTTCCACCGACACCAACGATTGTTCGGTGACGTGTGACAATGTGGACGCCGGGCGCATGGCCGTGAATCATCTGATTTCGTGCGGACGCAACCGTATCGCCATTATTGGCGGCGATGAAACGTATACGGCCTCCACCGACCGCACCAAGGGCGCGTTGGAAGCGTTGGCCGAGGTTGGTTTGGAACCGGCTGGCCCGATTCGCTATGGCCGTTGGGACGAGAATTGGGGGCGTGCCGCCACCAGACTGCTGCTCGACCAAGGCGTGAAGTTCGACGCCGTGGTATGCCAGAGCGATCAGCTGGCACGAGGATGCATTGACGCGTTGAAGTCGCAGCATCTACGCATTCCTGAGGATGTGGCGGTGATCGGCCACGATAATTGGGACGTGCTCACCAAGAGCTCCCGCCCGCCGCTGACCAGCATCGACAATGAAACGGAACTCATCGGCCGCAAAGCCGCCCGCTACCTGATGGACGCCATCAACGGCCAGCCCCACCACGGCACGGAATACCTCCCCTGCCGCCTCATCCAACGCGAATCCACTCTCCCCCTAGACTAGCGTCATCGCTTTTTGTTGGAACGTCCCTTGAAGTAAATGTCGAACACGATCCAGACGGACAAAACGAACGCGATCACATAACCGAGGAAACCAACGATCGGAATACCAAAAATCACCGGTTTGATGCCCGCATAGTACACGATCGACGAGCCGATGAACAATCCGACGACGATCAGCGCCATCGTAAGCCTGTTCACCATGTTGGCAAGCAGATGGATCGGTTCCTGCGAGCCGACCATCTCCATATTCACGCGCAACTGGCCGCGCGTAAGCATACGGGAGGCCACTTTCAGCTCATTGGCGGCAGCGAGCAGGCTGTGCAGCGCCTGATGACCTTCGATAACCAGCGATTTCGCCTCATCCTTGGCGAAATCCTTCTTCGACGTGCTTGCGGCGATATGGTCGGAGATGATCTGAATCATATTCACGTCTGGAATGAACTCGTCGAGCAGGCCCTCCAAAGTGACCAGCGCACGCCCGACCGTGGTGACGGTGCTCGGCACTTCAATGCCGTGTCGTTGCGCCATTTGCGTCAACGCGGTGAGCATGGCGGCGATATCCAGCTCGGCCAAATCCACTGTGCCGAATTCCTTGACGATCACATCCAAGTCGGCCAATAACGCCGGATAATCCTCCGGATCGGCCTCGGCACCGGCGAAACGCAGCAGACCGTCGGCAAGCGCGGGCGAATCCTGTTTGGCGACCGCGAAAATCATGTCTTTCAAGACGGAACGGGTTTTGGCATTAAGCCGGCCCGTCATGCCTAGGTCGAGCAGCACGATCCGCCCGCCGCGCACCATGATGTTGCCCGGGTGCGGATCCGCGTGGAAGAAGCCTTCGTCAAGCACTTGCGTGGCGTAATTGTCGACCAGTTTGGTGCCGATTTCCTTCAGATCGTAGCCCGCTTCGATGAGCTCATCAGGATGCGAGACGGAAATGCCTTCGACGTAGTCCATGACCACCACGTGTTCGGTGCACAGGTCGGAGTATGGCTTCGGGCAGTCCATGTATTTGTAGTGTTCGCAGAATCGTTTGAATTCCGCCAGATTTCGCGCTTCGATCATGAAGTCGGTTTCGGCTTCGAAGGTGTCCCACAGTTCTTCGACCACGCCGGAGAGATCGACCACTTGGGCGCTGGGCATGGTTTTGGCGGCTATTCGTGCGATGGTGCGCATGATGGACACATCCTGTGCCATGGTTTCGCGCACGCCCGGGCGTTGCACTTTGACGGCCACATCTTCTCCGGTAGTGAGTTTCGCACGATGCACTTGCGCGAGGCTTGCCGATCCGAGCGGTGTGGCGTCGATATGGTCGAAGATTTCGCCTGCCGGGCGTCCGTATTCGTCTTCCAGCACTTGCAGGACGGTGCCGTACGGCATGGGGTCGGCGTCGGCGCGCAGTTTGGCGAGTTCGTCGCAGAACGATTGGGGCAGGATTTCGGATCGCATGGATAGGATCTGCCCGACTTTCACGAAAGTTGGGCCAAGCGCTTCGAACATGAGCCGCATTTTGACGGGGGTCAGGCCGTGCACAATGTCGAATTGGTTGACGATTTGCGCGATTTGCGCAAGTCGCTTCAGTTTGCCTCGACGAGTCAGGTGGTAGCGCTGCGAGAATGAGTCTTTACGCGAGCCGAACAGTCCGATGGTTTCGGATTGCGTAAAGGTTGCGTCGTTCTGCTTGCCTTGCGATTGCGGGATTCCCGTTTTTCCCGCGGATTTGGCTGCCGTTGCCGCAGCCGCGTCGGACGAGGGGTTCGCCGTCGGATTGATCACCGCGTTGACTCGGTCGGAAAGTGTGACCGGCTCCACGCTTTCGGGTCGGGCCGCATCCGGCTCGATCGGAGAATTCAAAGACATATCGCTGCTCGCAAACGTTGGTCGGATTACGATGAGTGGGATTCATGAGGAGACTTGCGTCCCGCGTATTTCATGCGATTCGCATGTTTCGCACGTTTCTTACGTTCCGCACACGGCCGTTCGCATGTTTCGCAAGTTCCGCATAACAAATCGCCGTCTGAACGTGATGCGACGAGCAGACGGCGATGTGAACGATTGAACGTTACTCGGCTTTGGCTTCAGGTTCGGCTTCCTTGGTTTCCTCTGCAGCCTTGGCTTCAGAGGATTCCTTGACCTCCGCGACCTTGTGCTTGAGTTCGGCGTTGAGGGCCTTGCCCTGTTCGACGGTCAGCTCGCCCTTCTTGACGAGATCGTCAACGATTTCCTGGCTCTTCTCAACCGTGGTCGCCAAAGCGCCAACGCCGGCGAGGAAGACCTTACGCAGGCCGTCACCAAAATCAAAATCAGCCATGATTACCTCCTTAGGTGATGGTGGTACCCACTCTATCGCATTTTCTTCACAAATAACGTCAACGAAACTAGTCAATCGTTACAATTCTGCGGAAGACTCGCTGCCGTATGCTCACAGCGTACGAAAACGCGAAAACTACGAAACAGCGCGAAAACAATCAGCGCGGGCGTGACATGGCCACGCGACGCGCATTGCTGGCAATCGTGTTGATGCGATCAAGTTCCGCACGCTGCGCTTCCGTCTGCCCTGCAGCGGCCGGATCGAACGAACCATACCGGCGTTCTGCGGCGGTGCGGATCAGAAAATCGGCGATCGCGGGGTTTTTCGGCAGCAGCGAGCCGTGCATGTATGTGCCGATCACATTGTTGACGCGGGCGCCTTCCGTATGATCCTCGCCATTATTGCCGGTGCTATCCGCGTCGACGGTGCCGAGCGGCTGCACGCCTTCGCGCAGGAAGGTTTGGCCGGAATGGTTTTCGTAGCCGATGATGTCACCGAAATCGGCGGAATGCTCGGTCAGATTGCCGATCATGCGCACTTCCTGACCGACCGTGTACGCGCCGATCACGCCGATGCCGTCGAGCCGGGAGCCATCCACCGTTTCGAAATATTCGCCGAACAGCTGGTACAGACCGCAAATCATGAGCATGGGGGTGCCGTCGGCGGCCAGCGATCGCAGCAGGTCGGCGCGTTTGAAGCAGTCGTCGATGATTTTCTTCTGGCCGGTGTCTTGGCCGCCGCCGCCCAGAATCATGTCGACGTGTTCGGGCCACGCGTCGCCCTGATTGTAGGCGTGCACGCGCGGCTCGTAGCCGTATAGGGCGAGACGGCGCTGGATGGTGAGCACGTTGCCGGAGTCGCCGTAAATGTTCATGTCTTTCGGATATAGCGACACGATGTCGATTACCTGGCTCATATCGTCTCCCTCATGCGGTTCATACGTTCTTCATGCGTTTTCATGCGTTGCGCGGATTCGCGCTGTTATTTGCCCACGCCAGCGTCGGCGACTTCGGCGATTTTGCCGAGCGCGGCTCGCGTTTTGAGCATTGCCGTGTATGTGCAGTAAATGTGCTTGGGGGTGCCCGGATTCGCGTTCACGAACGTTGAGACGGCCTCTTCAAGTTCCGTGTTGACGCTATTCACCGGCACCTGATCGTATTCGAGGCGCAACGCCATGTCCCAGGCACGCACGCCCGAAACCATGGCCACACCGGTGTCTCGCAGCGAGGAGAAGTCCACGTCCCACAGCCAGCTCATGTCACGCCCGTCGGCGTATTCGTCGTTGATGGCGATCATGGTGTCGCAGCCTTCAGGGGTGAAGGATGCGAGCGACAGACGGAATCCCATGGGGTTTTTGACGAGCAGCAGCTCCACCGGCGAGCCGTTCACGTCGATGACCTCGCCGCGTCCGAACGCCGGAGTGACTTCGGCTGCCGCGTCGATCATGGCTTGCGTGGTGGAATGCGCGAAGTCGATCATGCGCTGTGAGATTCCCACTTGTCGCAATAGTTCGTCGGTTACGTTCTGCTCGAACGGCAGGAACATTGCCTGCGCGTCGGCTACGACCGCTCGCACGACGGCCAGCGCGGCCGCCGCGTTGTACAGGTTGTACACGCCTTCCAGTCTCACACCGGTTTCGTACGTTTCACCGTCGATGCCGAAACTGGCACGATGGTCGCCCACGGCAAGCAAGGTCACGTCAGCTGGTAGCTGTTCCGCAATTGCCGCATCTTCCGATTTTTCTGCATTTTCCCCAGTTTTCGCAATCACTGCAGCATCGTCAATCTCAATATTTGCGGACGATTCTGCAGATTCGGACGATGCAGTATCAGCGGACGATGCAGTATCGACTGTCGTGCGCATGTCGTCGTCGGACGGGAAGAAGCTGCGCAACGACCCGTCAAGACCGAAATAGCGCACTTCCACACCATCTTCAGTATGTGCGACGTCAGCAAGTCGTGCGATGCGTGGATCCTCACGATTGAGCACTACGGTTCCGGTGGTCGCTTCGGCGGCTTTGCTCAGCAGTCGTGCGGTATTGTCGATTTCGCCGAAACGGTCGAGCTGGTCGCGCATCACGTTGAGCAGCAGGCAGTAGTCGGGTTGCACTTGTTTGACGAAATGCACCGCGTACGCTTCGTCGAGTTCCAGTACGGCGATGTCGGCGTCCAGTTTGCCGCCGAGCGAGACTTCGGCCAGCAGCGACGAGACCACGCCGCGGGTGAAATTCGATCCGGTCGGATTGGTGAATACCTTCAATCCCAACGATTCCAGCATGCTTGCCACCATGCGCGTGGTGGTGGTTTTGCCGTTCGTGCCGGATACGAGCACCACGCCAAGCGGTAGCTGCTGCAGGGTGCGTGCGAGGAATTGCGGGTCGATCCGTTCCACGATTTTGCCGGGGAACGCGCTGCCGCCGCCATGTGCCAGGCGGGAGGCCGCACGCACGGCCTTGCCGATCAACGGCGTTGCGAATGAGTTCCACGCCATGCTATACCTCCTGTTGGCTCTGGTAGTCCTGCGGCATATCTTTGAACTTGGAGTATGCGCCAAGGAACGCGAGATTGAACGTCTGCGTCGGACCGTTACGATGCTTCGCCATGATGATATCGGCCTCGCCCGGGCGATCTTCCTTGTCGTAGGCGTCCGGCCTGTGCACGAGGAACACCACGTCGGCGTCCTGTTCGATAGAACCGGATTCGCGCAAATCCGAAAGCTGCGGCTTTTTATCCTGACGCATTTCGGGGCCACGGTTCAGCTGGCTCAGCGCCACCACCGGCACTTCCAATTCCTTGGCAAGCAGCTTCAATGCACGCGAGAAATCAGACACTTCCTGCTGGCGGCTTTCCACGGCCTTGCCGGAAGTCATGAGCTGCAGGTAATCGATCACCACTAATTTCAGATCGTTCGTCTGCTTCAATCGGCGGCATTTCGCACGGATCTCCATCAAACTCATGTTCGGACTATCGTCGATGAATAATGGTGCGTTCTGCAGTTTATCCTGCAGATTATTGAGGATATTCCAACGTTCCTGCGTGATTTCTTCCGCTCGGCGCATGGCTGACAGCGGAATATTCGCTTCCGCCGAAATGATTCGTTGCGCAAGTTCGGTTTTGCTCATTTCCAAGCTGAAGATCACGGACGTCATATTGTGGTGCAGCGCCGCAGCTCGCGCGAAATCAACGCCGAGCGTGGACTTACCCATGGCCGGTCGGCCTGCAACGACGATCATCTGGCCCGGCTGCAGGCCTTGCGTCACGTCGTCGATGTCACGGAATCCGGTTGGCACGCCTTTGGAAACCTCGCCGTTTTGCAGTCGGTCGATTTGGTCGAGGGTGTCGGTGATGACGGTGCCGATCGGCGCGTAATCCTGCCTCACTTTGCCGGTCGACATTTCGTAGACTTCGGCCTGTGCCAGGTTGACGACGTCTTCGGCTTGGGATCCTTCGGCGGTGTAGCCGAGCTGTGCGATTTTGGTGCCGGCTGCGATCACATTGCGCAGGATGGCACGCTGGTGGATGATGTCGGCATAGAAGGTTGCGTTGGCTGCGGTCGGCACGGATGCGACGAGGCTGTGCAGATAGTCGGATCCCCCCACTTTTTCGAGGTCGCCGTCTTTGAGCAGCTGGTTGGCCACCAGCACCGCGTCGACGGGCTGCGATGCGGAGAACAGGTTGATGATGGCTTCGTACACGGTTTGGTTGCGCGGCTGGTAGAAGTCGGTGATGTCAATCATCTGCGAGACTTCGCCGATGGCGTCTTTGCTCATGAGCATGCCGCCGAGCACCGCCATTTCGGCGGCGTCGTCATGTGGCGGCACACGGTCGAAGATGGCGTCGCGAATAGCCGTTCCCGACGCGCCGGAAATGCTGCCATTGCCTGAAAAACCGCGGTTTTGCCCTTGATTCAGGCCATTGTTCCAAGAATTGCTCTCCGCCATGCTTCTCCAGCTCTTCGATGTGTGGTGTACCGGGAAAAACCATAATACCTGTGCCACTTCACGAATGATGTTGCGATGAGATTCTGGAGGAATCTCCGCATTGGCAGGATCGAAATCACCCGACACGCGCGAATCGGTTCGCTGTGGATAAGAAAGCCGAAAAAACCCGAGTTATCCACATACTGGGGATAACTATGTGGAAAACATATCGAGTTATCCACCAAATGGGGATAACCAAGTGGACAACTTGGGGACATCTTCCGTACGGGTGCCCATTCCCCTGGTTGTGACTTGCTTAAGTGAACCGAAGGTGATATGTTCCCCACTTTTTCTTAAACGATGGGTTTCCGCCGACGCGGCGGGTACCGCATCGGCAGCCATGTCGCTTTGCCGGGCATTCGCTCACAGCCTACGCGGCCTCACATGTGGTAGCGGGTGGCGTTGTACATGGTTCGGACAAGGGTTTCGCGCCATTTACTCCAGCCGTACTGTTTGGAAATGGTCTCGCCGGCCGTGGCACCCAACGACGAACCGTCAGCACGAGTCAGATCGAACAGCATGTCAAGCAGCAGCGGATCATGATCAAGACGAGAAGCCAACTCGTCACCAACATTAGGATCATTCGGATTCTGACCAGTCGCAAACTCCGACAACGTAAGATGCTCACGCACCAACAACGTGACCCACCAAATAATGTCACGGTCAAAACCCATGCGTTTCAACACCATGGACGCATGACGCGCACCCTCCGCCGCATGATCGAAAACCCCCGGACGCTTACCGACATCATGCAAAATACCAGCCAACAGCAACGCCTGATAATGCCGATCATCATAACGGTTTCCACGAGGTGTTTCACGACCAAGCCGCGTGACCACCTCAACCGAATGACGGTCAATCGTATACCGATGCGCAGCCGAAGCACTCGGGCGATTACGAATCGCCAACCATTCCGGAATCAGCCGACCCGGAATATCGACAAAATCAATCTCCTCCCACACCTGCAACAACGCGGGACCGCTCGCAAGCAAACGCAAGAACAGACTACGCGACTCATCATTCCACGTGCGATCATCGATCGGACACGACTTCAGATTCTGCAACGTGCCGGGCGCGATCGGCAGACCAAACTCAGCCGCAGCAACAGCAGCCCGCAACGCAAGACACGGATCGGACTTCGGATCGGCACCCGGCGCAAGCACGATCTCCTCCTCATGCTTGGCGATACCGGGCGCAATCACATCAAACGTAGGCGCCTGACGCTTACCGCCGCCACGAGGCTGGAACACCTGGAAAAACGCAAAACGAGGCTTCTCATGAGTCAACGAATGCTCAGCGCGAGAAGCCGTGGAATCAAGCGAAAACGCGATCTGGCGACCAACACGCGCAAGCAACGTCTGCAAATCATCAATCGACTTCGCCTCACGCTCGCCGCTCGGCAACGTCGGATCAGCCAAACCCAGCATCGCCGAAACCCTCGCCTGATAAGGAGCGAGCAACATATTCGTGTCTTTATTGGCCACCAAATGAATGCAATCGCGCACATCCAACAACCGTTCGACGGCATCGTCATACTGGCCGTGCGGGCGGTCGGCAAGCCAAGAAGCGGCAAGCGCGGAGACCAGCACGGAATCACGCAAACCACCGCGAGACTCCTTAATATCAGGCTGATTGCTATACGCCATACGGCCGAACTCATCCAAACGAGACTTGGCGGAACCCAACAATTCGGGCAAGCGCTTACGGGCGGCCCTACGCCAACGCTCCAAAATGGAGACAGCCGTGGATTCAATCAGCTGCGTATCGCCCGCGATCGGCACCACATCCAGCCAGCCCATCGCAGCAGGCAAATCATGGTCGGTCACCGCCTCGCACTGCGCGCGGGTACGCACCGACTGGTCAAGATCAAGACCCGAATCCCAAATCGGATACCACAATTTGTTGGCAAGCTCATTGAGCTGCTGGTCGGTGAGCACGTGAGGCTCATAAATGACCACCAAGTCAAGATCGGAACTCGGTCCCACTTGGCCGCGGGCCAACGAACCCACCGCGCCAAGACCAATGCCGGACTGCGGAACGTCAAAAGACACCGTCTGGCAAGCCTCCTGCCACAATTGTTTGAGGCAATCCATGGCCAGATCCGTACGAGCCTTGCGCTTCACCGCACCATCGCGGTACACGCCGTCGGCATCCGGCTGACTCATATCCATGAAACGTTGTTTAAGACCATCAACCGCTGAAGTCATAGCAAATCCTTATGAATCTTCGCAAAAGCAAGCAAATCTGAGCAGATAAAGCGAAAGCGGGGAAATACGAAGCAAAAAATATGACGCGAAAATCGTATGAAAATCCCCGCACGGCGCGAAGCACGTACGGGGATCTGTCTATTGATAACCCGAACCCAAGCCCGGGGTCCTTAATATCTATCCGAATGAATTATCAGATAGCGGCAGAGCCGGTCTCGCCGGTGCGCACGCGGGTCACCGAATCAAGCGGGGCAACCCAGACCTTGCCGTCGCCGATGGTGCCGGAGCCGGCGGACTTGACGATCACACCGACCAGAGTCTCAGCATCGGCGTCATCGGACAGCACCTCGACGCGAATCTTCGGAATGAGATCCACGGTGTATTCGGCGCCACGGTAAACCTCGGTGTGGCCACGCTGGCGGCCGTAACCGTTAGCCTCAGACACGGTCAGACCGTGAACACCTGCGGCAGCGAGGGCTTCCTTGACATCGTCAAGCTTATGCGGCTGAATGATAGCGGTAATGAGCTTCATCTCACTTCACCTCCTTGAGAACAGAGCTGGCGGTACCAGCAAAATCGTAAGCACGTTCGCCCTGATCGGCAAGATCGATACCGCCGACTTCCTGAGCTTCGGTGACACGCCAACCAATCGTCTTCTCCAGAGCGAAGGCGATGATGCCGGTGACAACAGCGGACCAGATGATGGCAACGAGGGCAACGATGAGCTGCACAACCAGCTGCTTCCAGTCGCCGCCCGCGAACAGACCGGTACCTTCACCGAAGAAGCCGATAAGCACAGTGCCGGTGAAGCCGCCGACGCCGTGGACGCCGACAACGTCGAGAGAATCATCGTAGCCGAGCTTGAACTTCAGGCCGCAAGCGAGGCAGGTGAGCACGCCGGCGATGGCACCGAGCACGATGGCCCACAGCGGGGAAACCACATCGGCGGCCGGAGTGATGGCAACCAGACCTGCGACGATGCCGGAAGCGGCACCCATGGCGGTGTAGTGGCCGGTGCGGATCTTCTCAGTGAAGCCCCAAGAGAGCATTGCGGCGGCGGTTGCGGCGGAAGTGGAAACCCAAGCGTAGCCTGCGGTGCCATTGGCGGCAAACGCGGAACCAGCGTTGAAGCCGAACCATCCGAACCACAGCAGGAAAGCGCCAAGCATCACGAACGGAACATTGTGCGGACGGAACGGCTGGGTGCCGAAGCCCTTGCGCTTGCCGATGATCAACACGATCACCAGAGCGGCGACTGCAGCATTGATGTGCACGACCGTACCACCTGCGAAATCGTGGGCGGCAGCGCCGATAGCCTGGGAGATCGCGCCGTCAGCGCTCAGCAGACCGCCATTCCACACCATGTGGGCGAGCGGAGCGTAATCGAAGGTAATCCACAGCGCGACGAAAATCATCCAAGTGGAGTACTTGACACGTTCAGCGATAGCGCCGCAAATCAGAGCGACGGTAATCATGGCGAATGCGGACTGGAACGCCACATCGACGCTGACCGGGTAGTTGTTGGAGTTCAGCGAGGCCGACGTGAAGACACCGCCGTCGGAAACCATGGAATCCTTCAGCAGGAAGCCTGTGGCCGGATCACCGAAGATACCGCCGACCGAAGTGCCTGCGTAGGCGATGGACCAGCCCCACAGCACCCAGATCACCATTGTGACGGACAGAGCGGCCGCCTCCATGATCATCATGTTCAGCACGGCCTTTGCGCGGACCATGCCACCGTAGAAGAACGCCACACCCGGCGTCATGAGGAACACAAGGGACGCGGAAGTCAAAATCCACGCGGCATTTCCAGAATCAAGCTGACCCATGTCACCCTCCTCTTTCTTTCTTTTTGAGTTCACATTTCCGGCCCCATCGTATGGGGCTGACAAAACGGTATGGAACGCCGCCCGCGTTTTGAAAACGTTACGACGTGTTACAGCAAGGTAACACCATCTCGCCATTACATCAACCGAAAACGGCGGAATAAAGCGGCCGGCACGTTTTGTTTCAAATTGTGCACCGCTCTCAGGCCAAACCAATATCAGCCCATTTTTCAGCGTATCTGCCTTATGTATGGCAGATTTGGAGGACTGACGCGAGGCATTTCGCCCATATATGGCACTCTCACTCGCAAAAAAGGTGCTTTCGGGGGTAAACATATACCTTCTAAGTCGACTTTCTCCAAAAGCATCTGCCATATATAAGCGAGAAACCAGCGGACGAACCGGCAAATCTGCCATATATAGGCGAAATAGGACTGGTCGGGGGTAAAAAGAAAGCCTCCCACGCGGGGAGGCTTTCTCGGGAGCGCAATCAGCTCAGGCGAGGATGCCGTCGACGAAGCCTTCCGGATCGAACGGGGCGAGATCGTCCGGGCCTTCACCGAGGCCGACAAGCTTGACGGGCACGCCAAGCTCCTTCTGCACGGAAATCACAATGCCACCCTTTGCGGAGCCGTCGAGCTTGGAGAGCACCACACCGGTAATGCCGATGGCTTCGGCGAACACCTTGGCCTGGGTCATGCCATTCTGGCCGGTGGTGGCGTCGAGCACGAGCAGCACCTCGTCGACCGGAAGGTTCTTTTCGGTAACGCGGCGGATCTTGCCGAGCTCGTCCATGAGGTTCGCCTTGTTCTGCAGGCGGCCCGCAGTGTCGATGATGAGCACGTCGGCGTTCTCTTCCTTGGCCTTGGCACTGGCTTCGAATGCGACGGACGCCGGATCGGCGCCGTCCTTGTCGGAACGCACGACCGGGACGCCGACCTTGGCACCCCAAGTTTCCAACTGGTCGGCGGCCGCCGCGCGGAAGGTATCGGCAGCGCCCAACATGACCTGCTTGCCTTCGGAAACAAGCAGGCGGGAAAGCTTGCCCGCAGTGGTGGTTTTGCCCGTGCCGTTCACACCGACCATGATGATGACGCTTGGTTTGTTGGCACCCTCCTTATTGGCATTGAGGCGGCGATCCGTGTCAGTGCCTACGAGCTTCAACAGCTTGTCCTTCAGCGCGGCACGCACTTCGGCCGGATCGGACTGGCCTGCGATTCGGGCGTCGTTGCGCAGTTCCTCGACGAGCTGTTCGCTGGCTTCCGCGCCCACGTCGGCAAGCAGGAGGGTGTCTTCGACGTCTTCCCAGTCGGCTTCGGAAAGCTGATCCTTCGCAAGAATGTTGAACAGAGCCTTGCCGAACGGATTGCCGGATTTCGACAGGCGCGCCTTAAGACGCTGCATGCGCGTGCCGGCGGATTCGGGGGTTTCATGAACCGGTTCGGGCTTGGCTTCGGTGGCTGGTGCAGGAGCTGCCGTTTCGGAAGAGGAAGCTTGAGCTGAGGACTTCTGCTGACTTTCAGCCGGAGCTTTTTCAGCTGCATCAACATTGGAATCAACGGACGGCTTCACCGTGGAAGAATCAGCCGCAGCCGACTTTGCTTCCGCAGCAAGACGGGCGTCAGCCTTGGCTTTCGCATCCTCCGTGGACTTATCGACGGCGTTCTTGCGGGTCTTACCGAGCCACCAACCGCCAATCACCAGAATTGCCGCGATGACGGCAACGGCGACAATCGCAATAATCACATTCGTATCCATGACTCCAGCCTAAAAAGCGCAACGGACACACCGGCTCCGCCCCGCGGACGCACCACGAATGTCCGCTTCTGCAGAATCGGACAACAAACCATCCGAATCCGACGTTCAGATGACCGCTTCGGGAGAAACGGACAAGTAGACAACGCCATACGCACCACAGTTGTCCGATTCACCAGAATCGGACAGACTATCCACGGGGCGTGAAAAACTGGACAGCATGGCTAACACATCCAGAATGACGTCGTATCAGCGGCGCGAGCAGCTCATCGAAATCGGTCGTTCGCTGTTCGCGTCGAAGGGTTTCGAAGCAGTGAGCGTGGAGGAGATCGCCGCCACCGCAAAAGTGTCAAAACCCATTGTGTACGAGCATTTCGGAGGTAAAGAGGGCCTGTACGCCGTAGTGGTGGACCGCGAAATGCGCGCGCTCACCGACACCCTCATCAACGCGCTGTCCGATCCGCAGGCGCATCCGCGGCAGATCGTCGAACGCACCGCCCTCGCACTGCTCACCTATGTCGAGGAGAACGCCGAGGGATTCCGCGTGCTCACCCGCGATTCGCCGAAAACCGATCCCGCGGGATCATTCAACTCGCTGCTCGGCGACATCTCCATCCGCGTCGAAGACATACTCACCGAGGCGTTCAAGCGGCAGCATCTGCCCGCCAAGGGCGTGCCGTACTACGCGCAGATGCTCATCGGCATGACCGTCTACACCTGCCAATATTGGGCCGACCAGCGCAAGCTCAGCAAGGAGCAGCTCGCCGCGCACATCGTGAATCTGGCCTGGCATGGCTTGAGCCGCATGGAAGCCAAGCCGGAACTGCGTTTCGAAAGCGACAAAGCCGCAAAAGAGGCGGAAAAACAGGAAAGGCGCGAAATCAAGGAAATCGCGAAACGTGAGCGCAAGGCCGCAACAGAGGAATCGTAAGCAGCACAACAGCCAATAAACATCGACGAAAACCGACGAATCGTCAACAACGATACCCTTAAGGGAAATTTCAGGTGCAGATTGAACTATTCAGGGTGCCTATTGCGCACAAACCGTTCCCCTGAAGCGAACAAGGTGCTACGTTAGTTTCGTTACGCAGTGACCACGCGCACGCGGAAGGTCACCTCGGCCGACCAAGGAAGACTATGCAGGAGAAGAAGACGCTCACCTTCGTGGTGCCCGCGTACAATATGACCGAATATTTGGAACGATGCGTCATGTCGTTAATCGCAGCGAAGCGCAACGACGACATCGAAGTGCTGATCGTGGATGACGGATCGTCCGACGGCACGCTGGAAACGGCACAGAAATTCGAGGCCCGCTATCCAGGCATCGTGCGCGCCATCCACCAGGAGAACAGGGGGCACGGAGGGGCCGTCAACACCGGCATCGCGGCAGCAAACGGCATGTATGTGAAGGTCGTGGACGCCGACGATTGGGTTGGTCCCGAAGCACTCGAACAAGTCATGGCCGTGCTGCGCGAAGAGGCCGATTCCACCGAGCCGATCGACATGCTCGTCACCAATTATGTGTATGACAAGGTTGGCAAACGCAACAAGCATGTAGTGAACTTCCGCCATGCCATGAAGGCCGGCGAGCGCCTGACTTGGAACGATCTTGGGCATTTCGGCTTGGCTGAATACATTCTCATGCACGCGCTGACGTACCGTACTACCGTGGTGCGAGAGTCCGGCATGCAACTGCCGGAGCACACGTTCTACGTGGATTTCATTTACGCGTACCAACCATTCCCGTGGGTGAAGACCATGAAGTATTTGGATACGCCGTTCTACCACTATTTCATCGGGCGCGACGGGCAAAGCGTGCAGACCGATGTGATGATCCGCCGTGTCGACCAGCTGCGTCTCGTCAACCAGTGCATGGTGCGCGCCACTCCGGAACGCGACACGGTGCCGGACGGCCTGTACCGTTATATGATCCACTTCCTGGCGATTGAAAGTTCCGTGGCAAGTGTGTTCATGATTTTGTCTCGCGATCCGGAAAATTATGAGAAGAAAAAGGATATGTGGGACGACATTAAGGCGTACTCCCCCACTATTTACAAGGACGTGCGCAAGAAGGCCATGTCTCGTGCGTTGAATCTGCGCGGGTCGATCGGTCGTTTCGTGATTCGCAAGGGATATTTCGTGGCGGAACACGTCGTCGGGTTCAACTGATCGCGATTTCCGACGATTTGATGGTCAATCTACGGTCTGGATGGCACTATCTGCCTTATATATGGCAAAAACTGACGTACGGGGGCGAGGACAGTCGCGAGGCTGTTGGAAGCAGCACTGACGCTTCCAACAGCCTACGTTCATGCGGAACCGCCCCGAGCGCGGAAACCTAGCTCATTGGAACGGGTTTTGCCGGATTTCAGGACTTTATGCTCAGTTCCAGCGGTCGGACATGGCGAAACTGTTGTGCATGAGATTGCTGGACGTGTAGAGCACGTCGTTGAGCAGTTTCGTAACGTGAGTGCGCAAGTATTCCGCCATTTCTTCGTTGGACTGCTGCAGTCTGGCGATGATTGCAATACTTGCGTCTTCCGTAATCTCCGCGGTTTCTGTACTCTTTTGTGATTCGGACGCGCTCGACTGCGCGGTCATCTCACGCAATTCGGCATCGGTACGTTCTACCAGACGATGGCCGTACGCGCGGGCCGATTCCACGAATTCTTCGATCGCATTGCTGGTTTCGTAGAAATGCGCGTCGGCGAGCGCGGCGATCAAACGGTTCGCCCAGTACAGGTTGTTGGTCGAGACTTCCGGCGTGGTGTCGCGCAGGTAGGCGGGCGTATCGTCGACGTTCGCATAGAACGGCGTGGCCGCGGTGAAGGGGCCGGAACCGTACGAAATCCACATGATCGAGCGGCTGGTTTCCGGCGCGTACGGGCGGATCTGCATGGCCACCATATGCCCGGTGCGGTTGATGCCGATCGGACGGTAGCGATGGCGGCTTTCCGACGTTCCGAGAGTACCGTACGGGTCGTAAGGGGTTCCCTCGAAGTGTGCGCTCATCAGGAAATCGACGTCTTCGAGCGTCACAGCGTTCTCAGGCACGCGACACCACGGAATATCGTCGGACGCGGGCGTGTAGCGGGCGGCCGGCGAATCCCAATCCTCGCTTGGATTGAGGTAGCGCTGCATGTACCAGGCACGCGGAGTGTTGTAGATGCGGTCTTTGGTGGTGGCGGTGCCGAAAGCCGTGCGCGGATTGAAATGGTTGCGTCTCAGCGCCGCGCCGCTACTGCTATTACTGCCACCGTTCATATTGACGTTTCCGAAAGCGCTCGTCGGCTGGAATCCGAAGCCGCTACTTGCAGCCGCGCTCATAGTGCGGTCAAGGTGGTGCGCATCCATGAATTCACGCAAATCTGCACTGCACATGAATTCACGTTGGGTGTTGAAGGCGTCGTCGAAGTCGAAATCGTCGATGCCGAGCTGGTTGGGGATGGTCGCATAGCAGTCGTCCGGCACGCGGCGGGCGATCCAATGGTGTCCGCCGATCGTTTCGACATACCAGATTTCGTTTACATCGGAAATGATGATGCCATTCGATTCGTAGGTGCCGTATGTTTCAAGCAGTTCGGCGAGACGTGCGACGCCTTCGCGTGCCGTGGTTACGTAAGGCAGCACAAGGGTGATGATGTCTTCTTCTCCGATTCCGCCCGGAATTTCAGGGGTATTAGCGGCTTTGTTCGCCGGTTGCAACTCAACGAGCGGATCAGCGGCTAGCACGCGCTCGTTGACTGCGATGGTTTCGGTGGCGCTCATCGCCACATTGTGCTCGTTGACACCCGCTTCCGCGAGAATTCCGCGATTTGGCAACACGTTCGGCACAATGCTGTATCGGCATGGATTGTCGGGAAGATCGATTTCGACATGACTGAGCACACTGCGGTAATGCCGTGGTTGGTCTTGCGGCGCGACCGCAATGAATTTCTTCGGATCGTAACGGCCGGAACCGGAATCATCGTCGCGTGCGATGATAGTGGAGCCGTCGTAGCTGGCTTTCTTTCCTACAAGAATCGTGGTACATGACATACATTCCACTGTACGAGCAGATATGCAGAAATGATGCTGCGATTCGCGGGAATTCGATGATGATTCGGCGATGACTTGGTGATAATCAACGTTTTTTGTCATTTACAGCTGATTTGTGTGGCGTTTTGCGTAAATATGCTGTATACTAGCTCTCTGTTGCCCCTCTAGCTCAACGGTTAGAGCAGCGTCCTTTTAAGTCGTGGGTTGTGGGTTCGAATCC
>ERZ1032627.25-NODE-25-length-34030-cov-13.838528_pt1 | contig 34030 bp, 38 predicted proteins | sample MGYA00518159_ERZ1032627 | MGnify/ENA primary metagenome ERZ1032627 (study PRJEB33719, sample SAMN04261368) | wastewater metagenome | biome: periurban shantytown; feature: human; material: feces | host: Homo sapiens | place: Peru: Lima | collected 2013-01-16 ... | reverse complement strand
GTACACATGTCTTCAAAAAACCATGTTTGCTTGTTCTGAAGCATCTTCGACAAAGACTGCGGGACCTTTCCCATATACTCGGCCAAGTCCTTCTTCTTGCTATGCGAAGCATCAAGCAGAAGTTTGATATTCGCCACCGCAATTTGCTGCTTATCAAGTCGCGGTTTCGGCATCATTGTTGTTGTCATACCGCAATTATAAACCACTAGTTTAGTTTGTGCGACACGCCCAACTTTTATCATCTCAGTTTGCTTGTGCTTAAATAATCAACTGTGAGTTTAGTAATCAATGAACAACGAACTATCGCCAAGCTGGTTAGACGCGAGTTGCGCGCGAAGCATATGACACAGCGCGAACTTGCGGACGAAGCCGGGTTAAGCGAACAAGCACTTTCAAACAAGCTCCGCGGCCTGAAGAACTTCACCTTGCGCGATGTGTCGCGCATGGCCGACTGTTTGGAAGTCTCGGTAGACGGCCTTCTAGGCCATGAGCCGTTGGAGGTGAAGTGACGGTGCTTGGGCTTGTTTCTTTGATTGTTTCAATTGTGGCGCTGGGCGTCGCTTTGCACGCTGAATCTCTCGCCGGCGACGCCAAGTGGAAGGCCGACGAAGCGTTGTCGGTGGCGGGTTATGCGGAGGACTTGGCCCGCGAGTCAATGGGTGTGCCGCCGTCGATGGCAGATCGGAGGAAGTGATATGGGCGTTCGTTTCGAGATCACCACGGAACCCGGCACCGTTGCGCCGGGTGATCTGGTGGTGTTGCGTCTGGTGACGCAGAAGGGCGGCGTGAAGTGGACGTGCGGCATCGTGCGTTGCTTCACCGACGATGAAGACCAACCCGCAATAGTGCTGACCACAGGCAAGATACCGGAGTACGACGGCTACTCGCTGGTGTGCTGCATCAAGTCCATACCCGACGAAGTGCAAATGGCGATAACCGACGAAGGCGAGGTGGTGGGATGAACGCGGCTTACAAGGTGCTGTACGCGCTGGCCGTGTGGCCGGTTGCGTTGATTCTGGCCGTTATTGGCGCGTGGTGGCCGCTGGCGCTGGTGCTGGCGTGCGGCCTGTTCGAGTGGCTGGGCGTTCCCGAGCGTGTGGGCGCTTGGCTTGGGGGTGATCGCCGGTGATGTGGTTTCGGTTGGCGCTGGCCGCGCCGTTCGGATTACTGGCGGCCCTGTTGTGGTTCAGTGGCACCGCCGTGGCAAAGCTGGCCATGCTGGTGGCCGGCTGGGGCGGGCATGGCCCGGTTAGGTTCAGGTGCGAGTTATGAGCGACAAACTGAGCTTGGCCCAGCGTGATAGGGGCCATTACACGTTCACCAGCGTGGTGAAGCCTACCGGGCTGATAGCGCTGTGCATAACGCCGCACTTCGGAGAGTTCGAGGGTTTGGGGCGGATAACCAAACCTGTGGTGTATGAGTTCACGCGCGGAGAGGCGGCCGGACTGATCGGCTGTCTGGACGGGCTGGTGGGAGACGAAGCGCCGCAATAGCCGGCGCGAGCGTTGATAACTTCATAGCCCTTGACCCAGCCGAAGGTCGGTTGCTGGGTAGGCGTGATAAAGCACCCGGCCGCGCTTCGCCCAGCGCGTTACAAACACACCAATCGTGGGTTGGTGGTTACAACGGCCGACGGTAAGGCCATGCGGGTGTGTCATCGAGGAACCCATGCCGCCTTCACAGGAAGACCGAGGGGCTTCACCGGCCACGGCCGGGGTGTGGGTTCCACCCGTCTTGCGCCTTCGGGCGCGCGCCTTTGGCTCCGGCCCGGCTCCGTTACGAAGCCTATGAAGGTGTCCTTAAGTGAAAGCGTTAAGCCCCTTTGCGGGCTTGCGTTTTCGTCTATAAGGGCACCACACCTAACCCTTCACCACCCGAAGTCTTCAATGACTGTTTATCGACCACATGACTTGATTACAGAAAGCGAGAATCGATTATGAGCATGGTTTACACCAGTGATCTACGCACGAAAGCGAAGAACCGGAAAACGAACGAAAAGCGCCAGTACGTTAAGGACATCAAGAACGCCGTGAAATGGAACCTACCGAGATTGGAGCATGACACCACCAGCATGGAGAACATGCCGCGAGAAATGGTGGTGAAGTTGCTCAGGCTGGACAAAGTGGCGACGAAGACAGACCCGGAAGGCAAGCACGCCATGCAAATGCTGATCGCGTCCGGCTACGTGCTTCGCCCTGTTCGCCAGTTCGGACGCGAGTACTTCAGGCGCGACGATCTGGTGCAATCACTCAAGGCTTACGTGGGGGCGTGACTATGCGGAAACTGAAACTAGTGATCGAGGAAACCAACGAAGCGGGCACCACCACCACGACGCTGCCTATCGCCTTCGGCATGCACGACGATATGGGGAACCCGGTAGCCGGCGTGTACGACGCGCTTAAGGGCGACCATAGGCGTTTGCGCTTCGCCACATGGTTGATGCCGGCCATCACCGAAGCGATTGTGCAAGCGAACTACGGCACCGACCAAGATTCCGGGGCCGGCAGATGAACCCGCGTATGAAGCTCACCGCCAAACAGGCGGCCCGGTATCTGGGCGTATCCGAAAGCCTGTTGCGCAAGTGGCGCGGCGAGCATATCGGCCCGGTGTTCTACAGGCCCACGGACGCGCCCAACTGCCCCGTGCTGTATGAGGTGGCCGACCTCGACATGTTCGTGGCACAGCGCAAGCGCAAGGCGGCCCAACGTGCCGCGTAGGCAAGTAGTAGCCCCGTCCATTCGCGCCGCCGAGATAGCGGCGTGGGGCAACGACTGTTGGCTGGAACTGCCCGGCTGCACCCGCGTGGGCACCGAAGACGACCACATAGTGCCCCACGCGCACGGCGGCAAGGACACCGTGCCGAACCTGCGCCGCGCGTGCAAGCACTGCAACGCTTCGCGCCAAGACCGCGTGCTGTATGGCTATGGCTGCCGTTTACACATGATCGTATGCCCGCCCGGCAGTTGCGACCGCGAGGCCGTGGACTACATCGCCACGCACGCCAAGCCTAGCGACCCGGTTGTGTCGTGGGCTTCGCTGGCCGTCGCCATGCGGGTGGACGAAGCGGACATGGAGCAACGGCGGGCCGTGGCTATGGCATGGTCTGCCGCCTACCGCCAGTTCGCCAAGAGCCGCGCGCCGTTGGACGTGTGGCTGGTGCGCACCATACCGGCCAGCCGCAAGCACCCGCAGATGCTGGCCGAGTGGATAGCGCTGGACTACGACATACAGGTGCTGGACCCCGGATACTCGGAGAGCATGGCACGGGCGCGCAACGACATGTACCGGCAGCTTGTGCGCCAGTGGTACGCCCTTCACCTGTCGCAAGAGACGATAGACGCGAGGCAAGCGGCCCGCCGCCAGCGTCTCGCGGCCCTTGGCTTGCGTTCCATGCCGTCTTCGGTGCCTTCATCGCGGCCGGAATGGTGATTTTTTAAGCTCGCGGCGCGAAGAAAGACCCCGCGCCCAGTTTTTTCTCCCCCCAACACGGGAGGAAAAACGGCCCGAAAACGTTGGAATATCAAGGAAAAGAAAGGAAAAAGAGAAATGAGCCAAGAAACGTTCGACCTGTTCACCGATACCACCGGGCGGCACGTCGGGCAACAGGAAAAGGCCACGCGGCAGCTGATCGAGAGCCTTACCGAGCGTTCGGGCGGCGACCTTGACCCCTTCGCCACCACCTTGTGCGCCAGCCTGTTGTCCCTTGCCCAGAACATCGACACACAGCGCAACGCCGGCAAGGAGATCAGCCGCAACATGAACACCTATCTGGATAACGTTCAGCGCCTTCAGGACATGTACCCGCCGGAACCGAAGGTGGACGAAGACGTGGCCGCCTACTTGGCCGAGGCGAAGGCATGACACCGCCGCCGAGTATGCGGGCCGGCACGCGCCGCGACCCCTCGCGCCGAACCGACGGCGGCGTGGTGGCGAAGACCGCCGAACTGTTGGGCAAACCGTTGTTGCCGTGGCAACGCTACGTTGCCGACGTGGCCGGCGAGATCGACGAAACGACGGGAACGTATCGGTATGACACCATCGTGCTTACCACGCCGCGCCAGTGCGGCAAAAGCACGTTGATAGACACCGAGGACACGCGCAATGCCCAGTTGGGCAAAGATAGGAAGATTTACTATCTGGCGCAGACCGGCAAGGACGCCGAACAGCATTTCAAGGACTATGTGAAGCAATTGCGTTCAAGCCGGCTTGGCCCGCTGGCCCTGAAGCCGCGTCTGAGCAACGGCGGCATGGAACAGCGTTTCGTCAACGGCAGCTTCATACGCCCTTTGGCCGTGACGAAGGTTGCGGGCCACGGCGTGCAGATGGACAAGTTCACCTTGGATGAAGCGTTTAGCCTTACCGAAGAGGCCGGCTATATGATCTTGGACGGCTTGGGGCCGACCAAGAACACCCGCTTGCGCTTCACCGGCGTGCAACCTCAAATGTGGATTACATCGACCGAAGGCACGGCCGCTTCGACGTTCTTCAACAGCCTGTTGGACGGCTTGCGCGCCGGCGACGTGCCCGAACGCACGGCGTGGTTCGACTTCGGCTTGCCCGACCCCGAAGACCCCGAAGACCTCAAGGCCGTGGCACGCTGGCACCCGGCCGCCGGCCTGTTGTGGGACTTGCGCCAGTTGGCCGACTTCCGCCAGCAGTTCGGGGACAACAAGGCCGGTTGGGCGCGAGCCTTCGCCAACCGGCGCGACGTGGGCATAGCCGAGCGCGTCATAAACGCCGACCTATGGAACGCCACCGCTTGCGAGCCGATAGCGCCCGGCGACTTGGCCGGCCGGCCGGTGGTGTTCGGTGCCGCCGTGGACGTGGACGCCACACACACGGCGATTAGCGCCGGCATCAAGGAACCCGACGGCACGGTAACGGTCCAGTTGCTCAAGGTGCTGGACGGCACCGGCGCGGCACCCGGCGAGATCACCAGACTGTGCGCCACCTACGACGCGCCCTTGTGCATGGACTCGCGCGGCCCGAACGGCGACTTGTGCGACCGCTTGAAAGCGCTGGCCGACATCAACGGCGACCCCGCTGTGCGTTTCGTGGACATGCAAGCCGGCGACTTCCTCAGCGTGGGCCAAGCGTTCGTGAGCGGCCTTGAAAACGCCACCGTCCGCCATGCCGCCGACCCTGATCTGGACGCCAGCGCGGCGAACAGCGCGCACATGGAGCGGCGACGCTTGGCGCGTGTCAAGGCGCGGCAGCACCGGCCAGACATCGCCGCTGGAAAGCACCATGCTTGCCGCGTGGGGCGTCTCGCACCGGCCCGAACCAGAAGGGCCGTTGCAAATATTCTGACCATGTACGGCTGTGGCGGACTGTGGCGGGCAATGGCGCGCGCCACTCGCCACGGCCATGCGTGAGCGCACATGATGTGTCGCATGAACGACTTCGGTTTTTTTCAGCGGCTACGCTTCGCCGGCAAGATCATCACGCGCGGCGTGGCCGCCGTGGACGACATACCGGCCGAGATAATGCCGCCCAGCCGCACGGCCGCGTATGACCCGCTGCAACTGTCCACCGTGTTCCGTGGCGTTCAGGTGCTCCAGACCGCAATCGCCGGCTTGCCGTTGCACGAAATGCGCGGCGGTGTGAAGCTCAACACGCTTACGTCCATCATCGACCGCCCGGACGCCAACCGAAGCCGCCGCGACTTCATAAGCGACATCGTGGCAAGCCTGTGCTTGGACGGCAACGCCTTCGTTCGCAAGCTGAGGTATGGCAATGAAGTGGTGTCGTGCCAAGTCTTGCCGCCGTCACTGGTGGCCGTGCGCGACGATGGACGCGACCCCGCCGCGCCGGTGCTTCGCTATTCGTATCTTGGCCGCGAGTACACGCCGGATGAAATCACACACCTGAAGTTCCTGAACGTTCCCGGCCGGTTGCGTGGCCTTGGCCCCATTTCGGCGGCGCGCGAAGAGGTGGAGGGCGCGAAGATGGCCCGCGACTACAAGGCCCGCTTCTACACCGATTCTTCCAACGTGAAAGGCTATCTGAAGAGCGACCAGAAGATCACGCCGGACAGCGCGAAACAGGCGAAGGACGATTGGGGCAAGGCCGGCAAGGCCGGTGACATCAAGGTGGTGGGCAGCAACCTTACCTATGTGCCGCTTGATATGAAGCCGGCGGATTTGCAGTTTTTGGAGACTCAGAAGTTCGACACCACCCAGATCGCCCGCCTGTTGGGCATCCCGGCCAGCATCATGCTGGCCGCCGTGGACGGCAGCAACCTTACCTATTCCAACATCGAGCAAAGCTGGATTGAGTTTGCGGACTACACGCTGGCCGCCTACACGGGCGAGATCGAGGAACTTCTAAGTTCTTTGCTACCGCGTGGCCGGGTGGTGCGCTTCGACTGGGATAGTTCGCGCCGCGCCGATATGGCCGACCGTTACAACGCCTACAAGACCGCCATCGGTTCCGGGTGGCTCACCGTGGACGACGTGCGCGACCGCGAGGGCTTGCCGCCGTTGACGCCCGAACAGGCGGCCCAGATTCAACAGATCGGAGGAACCACCAATGAGCAATGAGCATGACGAAAGGCTTATGGAGGCGCGCACGCTCAACGTCACCGGCCTACGCTTGCGTGACACGGGCGCGGACGGCGACGGCATGACCTTGGAAGGCGTGGCCGTGCCCTTCAACCAGCGATATGCGCTATTCAGCGATTACGCCGAGATCATCGACCCTGATTGCGACTTCGGCACCCGCAAGACCGTGAAGGTAAGCCGCGAGCATGGCGACCTTATCGGCAAGCTGACCGACATGCGCCGCGAAACGGACGGCTTGCACGTCGTGGCGAAGCTGGCCGACACCGAGGGCGGGCGCGAGGCCGCCGAACTGGTACGCGAAGGCGTCTATGACGGCTTCAGCATCGGCTTCAGGCCGGTGGAAAACAGGGTTATCGATTCGGACGACGGCGTTACCGAAGTCCACCGTAGGGCAATCGACCTGTTCGAGGTGGCCGTTACCGGCATTCCCGCGTATCCGGCCGCCGAAATCACCGGCCAGCGTTCCCAGACCATCACAACCAACAACAACGACGAAGGAATGGAGGCACCCGTTATGGGCGACAACACCAACAACGAACAGCGCGATAATGCTGTGGACGAACGCTTGGAGGCGTTCGGGGAGGAACTGCGCGGCATCAAGGCCACCGTGGCCGCCGGCTTCGACGCCGGCAAGCCGGCCGAGCTGGGCGGCGAGTTCCGTTCGGCCGGCGATTACCTCAAGGCCCTGAGCGATGAACGCAATGCCGACCACGCGGCCGCCATCGACCTTATGCGCCAGACCCGAGATCAGATCGTCACCGGCGACACCGGCAACACCGTGGCGTGGATTACGGATGATCTGCGCATTATCGAACAGCGCCGCAAGGTGACGAACATCCTCACCCGCGACACGCTGCCGGCCACCGGTATGAGCATGGAATACAACGTGGTGAGCGAGGACACCACGGACGTGGCCAAGCAGACCGCCGAGGGCGCGGCCCTGACCTTCGGCAAGGTGAAGTTCGGCACCAAGACCGCCGACATCAACACCTATGGCGGATACACCAAACTGTCGCGTCAAGTGATCGACCGAAGCACCACCCCCATGCTCAACACGGCGCTGAAGGCCCTGAACAACGCCTACGCGAAGGCCACCGAAAACGCCGTGCGCACCTACCTGTACGACCTCATCAAGTCACAGCGCGACGCGACCGACAACCCGAACAACATCACGGCCCCGGCCGCCTTGAACGCCATGACGCCCGACCAGTGGGCCGGCCTTATCCTTGACGCCGCCGAGGTGATGGACGATAGGAACGCGGCCATGACCCGTCTGGGCGTTTCCAAGGACGTGGCGCTGGCCCTTATCAAGCTCAAGGACTCGGGCAACCGGTTCATGGACATTTCCGGCAAGGGCGGCGACACCATCGGCGCTTTCGACCTCACCGGCGTGGTGGGCGACCTCATGCGCGTGCCGGTGTACTTGCTGCCGAAGGCCCCGACCGGCACCGCCGCGTTCATCGACCCGACCGCCGTCACCGTGTGGGAGAGCGGCGGCCCCACCCAGCTTTCCAACACCGACCCAGTGAACATCGTAGACAACTATTCCGTGTACGGATACATGGCCGTCGCCGCAACGTTCACCGACGGCCTGTTGCCTGTCAAGTTCGCTACCGCCTGAAGTGACCATGAACGACGAACAGTTGTTGGCCCAGCTCCGCAACGAAGTGAGCGTGCCAAGCGGCGACGATGAACGCTTGGCCGCGAAGCTGGCCGCCGCAAAAGCGTATGTGGCAAGCGCCGTGGGCACGGCGTCCATCAAGAACGAAGTACTGGCCGATTGCATCGTGAGTTGTGCTGCGGACCTGTACAACAGCCGCGACGCCCGGCTGGGCGTCATGGACGTTGGCGACGGCACCACCGAACCGTTCAGAATCTCAACAGACCCGTTGCGTTCGGTGTGGCCGAAACTCAAGGCCGCGGGCGTGAACACCGGCGGGCTGGTGATCGCATGACCGCGAGCGTGCGCGAGGAACGCGAAGCCCTTATGGACTTGCTCACCGACGCCGCCGGAGACCTCGTGGACGCCGTAACCATCGACGCCCAAGAGGCCCGGCCATTGCCCGGCAAGGCCGTTATGCTGATCGACCCGCCGACGATCACGTTCGAGGGCTACCAGTTCCAAGAGCGCATCTGGACTGTGAACGTGATCGCCGGCACCACCGCCACACAGGTGCAAGCATTGGACATCATCACACCCGTGGTCGAAAGACTCTGGGAACGCAAGGTAAACATGCGAAGCGCGAAGCCTGTCACCTATTCGCTGGCCGGCGGGGGCAACCTCGCGGCCTACGAACTGACCCTTAACCCCTTGGAACTAACCGAAGACTAACCGAAAGGAAACAATCATGGCGAAGGTACGCACACTTGGACCCGGCTCGCTCAAGATCGGAGACACCGGCAGCGAACATGACTTTAGCGCGGACGTCACCAACACCGCGTTGGAACCAAGCACCGACACCGAAGACCCGGACAACTTCCTTGACGGGCACAGCGAGGGCGGCAGCCAAACCGAGTCTTGGACGCTGACCGGCAGCGTCAAGGAAGACTTCAGCATGAACGGCCTTCAGGTCTGGTGCAACCAGCACAGCGGCGAAGAACTGCCGTTCACATTCATTCCGAACACGTCGGGCACCGTCCAGTGGAAGGGCAAGGTGACGATTGCCAGCATCCAGATCGGCGGCGACGTGAAGAGCAAGAACGCCAACGACTTCAGCTTTGCCGCAACGGACGTGACACCCAGCGCCTACACGCCGTCCGGGATGTGACGTTTGGCCGGGACGATTGCGGCCGGCGGCAACGGCTCCTTGCAACTGAAGGGCGCGGGCCAGTTGGCGCGAAGCCTGAAGAAAGCCGGCGACGATCTGAAAGACCTCAAGGCCGTGAACCGCGAGGCCGCTTCAATAGTCGCCGGCGAGGCCAAGAAAACAGCCCCGCACGCATCCGGCAGACTGTCACGCACCGTGCGCGCCGGAGCCACCCAGAAAGCCGGCGTGGTGCGCGCCGGCAACAAAGGCAAGGTGCCATATGCCGGCGTCATTAACTACGGCTGGCCCGGCCACAACATCAAGGCAACCTATTTCGCCAACAAGGCCGCGAAGGACACCGAACCGGAATGGACGGCCCTTTACTCTCAGGCCGTCGAAAAGATCATAAACCGCATAACCACAGGAGATTTAAGCAAATGAGCGACACCACCATACCGGCGAACACCCGCGTTCGCTACACCGACGGTCACACCGACGAAATCATGGTGACCATGTTCCAACGAACCGCAGCAGAAACCTACGGCAAGGCCCACGGCTGGGGCAGCCTCATGGAGGCCGCCGTCAAGTTCAACGCCTATAGCGCCTATATGCGCTGCCGCCAGACCTCACTTACCGATCTGCCATTCGACCGGTGGCTGGCAACCGTCGTGAGCATCGAGGACATGGCCAACGACAACGACGCTGTGGACATGTTCGACACCCCGGTGGCCGCCAACGTGAGCGACGGCGAGGAAGAGACTTTCGGCCCTTTCCCCGCTGGGACGCCGACGGCCTGAACGCCTATTCGTGCGTGCTTGCCGCCCGCTTCGGCGGCACCCCGTGGGAGTGGCGTCGCGAGAGCGAGCCTAGCCCGGAGGACTGGGGCACCTGTTTGGAACTGTTGGAAAAGGAACGCGAGGACGCCGAAGAGGCCGAGCAAGAGGCAAAGGAGGCGAGACGATGAAAAGCGCGATTCTTGCCATTCGCATTATCGGTGACGCCACCAGCGCCGTGGCCGCTATGGACAAGGCCCAGCGCGCAAGCATGTCCTTCAAGGACAAAGTGGGCAAGGCGAGCGTGGCGGCAAGCGCCGCGCTGGCGGCCATCGGCGCGGGTGCCGCGACCTGTGCCAAGGCAGCCGGCGACTTGCAACAGTCGGTTGGCGGCGTCGAAACCGTGTTCGGTGACTCCAGCAAACAGATGCTGGCATGGAGCAAGAACGCGGCCAAGAGCGTGGGCCTAAGCCAGAACGAATACAATGAGTTCGCCACGCTGGTGGGCAGCCAGCTACAGAACTTCGGCATGTCTGCGGAACAGTCGGCAAGCAAGACAAACGAACTTATCGGCTTGGGCGCTGATCTGTCCAGCATGTTCGGCGGCACCACGGCCGACGCCGTGGACGCGCTATCATCGGCGCTCAAGGGCGAAATGGACCCCATAGAGAAGTACGGCATCAGCCTGAACGACGCCACACTACAGGCTCAGGCCGCTTCTATGGGATTGGGCGACCTGTACAAGTCGGGCGACCGCAACGCCAAAATGCAAGCCACGCTTGCCGCCATCACCGCCCAGAGCGGCAAGGCCGTGGGCAACTTCGCGCGCGAGGCCGACACCGCGCAAGGCCAGCAACAGCGCATGAACGCCGCCTTCGAGAACGCCAAGGCAGCGTTGGGCGAAGCCCTGTTGCCGTTCCTCACCCAGATGGCCGAGAAACTCGCCGGTGTCGCCACATGGATACAGGCGAACACGTCGTGGCTTGGCCCGCTGGTGGGCGTGATCGCGGCAGTGGCCGCCGTCATAGTCACGCTGAACGCCGCCATGACCGCGTACAGCGTCGTGGCCGCCATCGTTGCCGCAGCACAGGGTGCCGTTAACTTGGCGTTTCTGCCGGTGGTGGCCGTGATTCTAGCCATCGTGGCCGTTATCGCCGTGCTGGTGACGAACTGGGACAACGTGAAGAAAGTCGCCGGCATTGCCGCCGACTGGATACGCGAGAAATGGGACGCGCTGTGTTCTTGGCTGAAGTCGGCATGGTCTTCAATCGGCAGTTTCTTCAGTGGAATAGGCGAGGGCATCAAGAACGCCTTCGCCGGCCCTATCAATTGGATAGCGAACAAGTTCGAGTGGCTGGCCGACAAAGTGCGCGGCGTGTTCGACTGGATTGGCGGCGCATGGAACAAGGTAAGCGGGTGGGTGTCCGGCCTTTTCGGCGCGAAGAAGTCCGTCGCTTCGGCTTCCGCGTCCTATATGGCCCAGCCCATGCGCGCCTATCAGGCTTCGCGTGCCATCGACCCGACGGCCACCGAGTTGCCGTTGCGCGCACGCGCTTCGGCACCCAGCCTGTTCAACACCACGGCACCGGCCGGCGCGGCTGGGGTGCGTCCGGCCAGCGTGACCGTGAACATAAGCGTGGACGCGCACGGCAACCTTGACAACGACAAGGTTGCTGGCGAGATCGTGGCGAGCCTTGACCGTTGGGCCAAGGTGCGAGGAAGGGAGTTGGCGTTATGAGTGCCGTGAGCAAATGGGGCAACCCGCTGCCGGAGGGCTGCCACATCTTCCTTGACCTTCGCCAACTGCCCGAGGCACAGGACGGCAGCGACGATCTGGTGCCCTTGTCTCCGTTCACAATCGAGTGGGGCGTGGATAACCCGTGGGATAAAACCAACCCGGCCGCGCTGAACATCACCTTGATAGATCAGGGCGGCCGTTATTCCAAGAGCGCGAACGGGCTTATGGGCCACCGGCTCACCGTCCGTCCGGCGTGGGAGCTACAGGGCACCTATAACGAAAGTCCCTTGTGCTTCGCCCTGTTTGACGGATACGTGACCGACGTGCAGATGCTCGACCACGACGGCGGGCGAAACCGTATCAAGCTCACCGCCTCAGACCGTATCTACATCCTTCGCACCGACTGCCGCAAGGGGCCTAACGACGGCACCGACGCGCAGGCCGCGCGCGGCTTCCAATGGTGGTTACAGGGCACCGTGGACGCCACGCTGAGACGATGGCTGAACTTCGACGGCATCCCCGCCTACGACATCACCTACAACACGTTTTCGACGCCGCCGAAGGCCAGCGAACGGCACAGTTTCATGGACTTCTGCGAACGCAAGGTAACGAGACAGACCGACGGCAAATACAACTTCGAGGTAGACCGCCTGTTTTTCATGGCCTATCAGGATCCGCGCGCCGACCAAGTGCCCCAATTCCGGGACATGCGAGCCTATTGGGACACCGATATTATTCTCACCGGCCCCACCATCGTGCTTGGCGACTACGGCACCAACCTTAACGACGACTACCGCACCCCGTCAGCGTCCCGCGTCATCATCGACGCCGACCCAACGTTGGACAGCGCCGGCGACTACTACACGCAAGTCGAAATGAGATACGCGCACCGTGGTCTGACGAACCCCGGCGCGACCGCTGCGGAACAGGCACAGGCGGCCACAACGTATGAGTTCAACGTGGATGGCAGCCGAGTGGCCCAGATCGCCACGCAGACCCGCAACGGCGAAACCTGTCTGAGCATCGAGGCCGAGTGGACGGAATACCCGAGCAACGCGGCCAGCAGCGTCGCAAGCATCGACATGTCAAGAGCCGTGGCAGCTCTGGCTGAAAGCAACAACCGTGTTCGCTTGCCAGAACTCACGTTCAGGGGCGACAAGATGGAGCAACGCCACATGTATTGCCGGCCCGACGTGTACCTGTTCCCCGGCAGCCGGTTCGACGCCAGCGCGCCGGCCACCACCGGCGCGTGGTGCGTGATCGGCGGCACTCTCACCTACGACGTGACCGGCAAGAAGAGCCGGTGGACGCACCGCGTGCATGTCTGGCCCGCACGCAACCAGAAAAGCGGCAAACCGACGTGCGCCGACATGAAGAAACTCACATCGACGGCCACGTTCAAAGAGGCCGACTGGACTCTGGGCGCGCTCCGGCACGTCACCAAGACCGGGACACCACCGGCGGCCGCAAGCAAGGCAATGGTAATCAGCAAGGAAGGAACACACTATGGAGACAACGAAGCGTTACCGTCTTCCCTATCCCAGTGACAGCGACCAAGTGCGCGAGCTGCCCGACATCATCAGGCAACAGGCCGAAGGCATCGACGAAGCATTGGCCGGCTTCGACTACGACGGCACCGACCCAAACAAGCTCACCGCCCGCGTTGCCGCACTTGAAAGGCAGTTGGACTCCATCAGGGGAAACAGTGTCGTGCTCTATGACAACGACAACACACCCTTCACAGGTGCCATCACGCTATCGGAAAGCGCCGCGAACTTCGAGCGTCTGACGATCTGTTTCAAAAGCAACGACAACGTATTCGGCAGCATGGACGTGGTAAAACCAGACGGAAAGGTAATCAGCCTCACAACGTCATTCTTTGTCTCCGCCGCGGATTTCTACCTTAAGAATAGGTGCTACAAAATCATCGGAAAGACCATCAACACCTACTCCATCAGGGACAACGAATTCCAGACCGGCGAAGCGAACGTGTGCGGCAGCAATAACGGCCGATTGGCAGACCTGATCGTTATCACTCAGGTGTTGGGCACTCGAAAGAACTCGATCATATGAACGAAGGCGTGATTATCGCGCTGGTTGGCATGGGCGGCACCATCGGCGGTGCCGTCGTGTCCCAGTTGTTCAACACGGTCAAGAACCGGTTGGAGGCGTACAGGATGGCGCAAGAGATGCAAGCCGACAACCAACGCCTGTGGCAATGGAACCGCGCGCTGGTTGACCACATCTACAAGGGCCTGGGCCCGCCGCCGCCAGAACCGCCGGCCGACCTGTTCGACCACGACTGACCAACAAAAACGAAAGGAGACAAGAGTGTGAGCGACATCAAATGGGTGGGCAGCCCGAACCACTACAACGGGCGCAACGGCTACGCCATAAGCCATATCACCTTGCACATCATGGTCGGCTATCTGACCGGCACCGACAGCGTTTTCCAACGCGCCGGAGGCGCTTCGGCCCACTACGGCATCGGCGGCAACGGCGAGATACACCAGTACGTGAGCGAGAGCGACGGCAGTTGGAGCGACGCGAACTTCGAAAGCAACAACAGCACCGTGAGCATCGAACACGAAGGCGGCATGGCCGGCGTGCCTTGCACGCGCGCGTGCATGGACGCTTCGGCCCGCCTGTGCGCCGAGATCGCGCGCCGCCAAGGCTGGGGCCGCTTGTGGCACGACGGGCGCAACGGCAACGTGTGGCTACACCGGGAGATACCCGGCACAGACCACTACGGGTGCCCCGACAAGGCCGTGAACGGCCTTGACGTGAACTATGTAATCAACAAAGCCAACGAGATATTGGGAGGAACCGACATGACAAGCGCCGGAGACGTTTGGAACTACGGAATCGGTGCCGAGGGCACCCCCGGCAAGGACAATCAACCCGCTTGGGTGCGACTGAGCTGGATGCACAAGGACACCGCGCGACTGTACGCGCTTCTGAGCCGCACCGACGACGGCGGCACCAAGGACGGCAGCAGAGGCGACATCTACACGCGCGTGTGCTACATCGACAAGCGCGTGCGCGAAATGAGCGCCACCGTAACCGCCCAAGCAGCCGCCATCGAGGCGCTAAGCAAGGCGTTGGGAGCCAACCCGGCCGACATCGCGGCCACCGTGGAAAAGGCCGTTAAAGCCAAACTGGACGCCTTGGACATCACCGTAACCGCCACCAGCAAGAAAGAGGATTGACCACATGACAAGCACCGAACCACAGCACACTACAGATACCGGCTACAAGCCGGTGTTCAACGACACCGTGAGAACTATCGTGTATGTTCTCGGACTTGTGGCCGTGGCCGTAGGCTTCGGCTTCACCAAGTTCGTGGACCCGGCAGTGGGTGACTACATCACCACCGTTGGCGGCCTGATCGCGGCCGGCATGGGCGTGGCCTACAATCCAATCCGCATGTCTGACAAACAGGTCTAGGCACCGAGCATCACGGCGGCCATGCCCGCACGCAACCGCGCGTCGGGCATGGCAACGTAGATTTGCGTCGTTTCGACCGACGCATGGCCCAGCAGCCTTGCCACCAGATACAAGTCATGCGTGGCCGCGTATGTCGCCGTGGCGTACCGGTGGCGGAGGCTGTGCGCGCCGTACCCTTCTGGCAGCAGACGGCTTATATGCTTGCCCACGTAGCTTTCCTCGACATGGCCTTGCCACCGGCCGGAGAACAGCCAACCGCCGCACGACTCTATGGCTTCGGCCAGATCGTCGGGCAACGGCACTATGCGCTGTTTATCGCCCTTGCCGCGCACTATCAGCGACTTGCCCAGCAGATCGTCCATGACATCCCGCGAGTTCACGCCCGCTATCTCACCGCGCCGCAAACCACACTCGGCCGCAAGCCTCAGCATCAGCGTTTCGGTTTCGTTCGCCTTCGCCAGCGCCGCAAGAATATGCCTGTCGGGGCACGGGCGCGGGTGCGCCTTCGGACGCTTGACCTTAGGCAAATCGGCTGCCGGATTGTCCGGTCTTGCGCCGGTTCGCCGCAAACGGTCGAAAAACGACGTTAGCGTGTTCCTGTACGCCTTCAGCGTTTCCGGCTTCCAATGCTGGCCGGCCATCCAAGACACCAGATCGCCGGTGGTGACGTCAACGGGCGATCTGCCCAAACCTATGGCCGCGTGCGTGAGCTTGTAGCGCCGGCACCGCACTGTGTCTTCGCTGTACCCACTGGCAATCAGGGACTTCACCCAGTCTTCTACGCTCACTCGCCACTCAGGTGGCGGCTGCAACTTCTTAGCGTTCATGGCACACCATCGTGCCTCACGCCGCTAGGATTAGTGATAATCGGCTCAGGCCGGCATGGATTTGGACCATGGGCCGGGGCGTAGCCCCAGAGGTCCAAGGTTCAAATCCATGCCCCGCTACTGATGAAAGCTAGGAATTGCAACAATTCCTAGCTTTTTTGTTTTCCGTCAAATCTCACCAAAACCAATTTCCGGACAAAATCTGCACAAAACCCGACAAAAACCGGGTATATCAGCCGAGTTCATCAATCGCATGTGCCGAAAGTATGGAGAAAATGCGCCGGATCCGCCAATCGCATGTGCCGAAAGCGAAGATTGCCGCTCAAGGCTGAAAATCCAACGTTCTCCAAGGTTGCACGCGCTACGTTGACCTCGCCAACCACATATCACCAGATATAAGGAGAACAAGGCAATGCATTATATGAATCAAGCGAACGCGCACAACGCGACGCAGGACACCACAATGCAAGACAGCGCAACGCACGATACGGCAACAAAGGCAACGCAGGACACCGCGCCGCTGAAAGGCATCACCGTGATTGACTGGACGCAGGTGCAGTCCGGCCCGTCGTGCACGCAGATGCTCGCATGGATGGGCGCCGACGTCATCAAGGTGGAGAAGGTGCAGGGCGGAGATCCGACACGTAATGAAATGAACGACGTGGATGGCTCGTACTCCCTGTACTTCCTTCAGCTCAATGCCAACAAGAAATCCATCACGCTGAACATGAGAGATCCGGAAGGCAAGAAAATCCTCGCCGAACTCCTGAAGAAAGCCGACGTGTTCGTAGAGAATATCGGCCCGGGAGACGTGGAAAAGCTTGGTTTCGGATGGAATGACGTACATGCGATCAATCCGCGTCTGATCATGGCGTCGCTGAAGGGCTTCAACAAGGGCAGCCGGTTCGAGCATGTCAAGGCGTTCGAGCCGGTCGCGCAGTCCGCGGGCGGTGCCGCTTCCACCACCGGCTGGTATGACGGCGAGCGCAATGTGCCCACGCAGTCCGGCGCCGCATTGGGCGATTCCAACAGCGGAATGCATCTGCTGATCGCCATTCTTTCGGCGCTGTTGCAGCGCGAGCATACCGGTGAGGGTTGCTATGTGTACCAGTCGATGCAGAATGCGGTGCTGAACTTGTGCCGTGTCAAGCTGCGAGACCAGTTGATTCTCGACCGTTTGGGCAAGCTTTCCTACTATGACTGCTACCCGAATTATGAGTGGGGCAAGCAAGGCAAAGCCATTCCGCGCGCAGCGAATGCGGAGGGTGGTTTGGTGCTTGGCTGGTGCTACCGCGCGAAAGGCTGGGAGCATGACCCGAACGCTTACGTATATATAGTGGTTCAACAGTCCAAGAAGGGCTTCGAGAATTTCTGCCATGCGATGGGATTCGAGGATTGGCTGACCGACCCGCGTTTCAATACCGCCAATGCGCGTGACGAGCATAAAACCGAGGTGTACCAGCGTGTTGAGGCGTACACCATGCAGTTCGACAAGTACACGCTGACCAAGGAATTGGGTGCGAAGGGCGTGCCGGTCGGCCCGGTGTTGGATTGGTATGAGTTGGAGAACGATCCTGATTTGAATGGGGATGGCACGATTGTGACCATTGACCAGCAGGATGCGCGCGGCGATTTCAAGACGATCGGCATGCCGTTTACGATGAGTAATTTCGTGCCGGATTACCAGCGTGCGCCGAAGCTGGGCGAGCATAACCGTGAGATTCTGCATGCGTTGGGATATGACGACGATCAGATCGCTTCGCTGCGTGATTCCGGTGTGATCGGCGGTAACGATGGTGTGCAGGCTGATTTGAAGTAACGCAAGTTAGCGCGCACTGGCGCACGAATAAGGGCGGATCACAAGATTCGCCCTTATTTGTTATGCGTCACATCCATTGCAGTCCACGCCCCGCACTTCCGCACACAATCACATGTCTTACGTCTTACGGTTTACCGTCACAAAAAGCGCATATAGTAACGGAACGTTGGAATTTCAACGTTCCGTTACTATATGCGCTTCGTGAGCTACAGTGAGGATACTGAATCAGCCCACGCAGAAGGGGACGAGCCAGATCCACAGCAGACAGGTGGCCGCGAATGCCACCGTGGCGACGGCCGTGGTCGAGGCGCCTTCTTTTACATAAATGTTGTAACGGCTGGAAATAATGATGCCTGAGAACGCCGGCGGCAACGCGACCGCCATCACCAGCATCGAAATCTTGTTCATGTCACCGCCCATGCCACACAACAGCGCCACGCCAAGGAACACTGCAGGCGTCAGAATCAGGCGGAAGAACGTGTTCCAGATGGTTTCCCAACCGAGCGAGAATTTCACCGTGGAAAGCGCGAGGCCCGCGGAAAGCACGGCCACACCGGAATTCGCTTTGGCGATCAGATCGAAGGTCGGCGCCACCTGGCTTGGCACATGAATGCCCACCAACACTAGGAAAATGGCCAATAACGACGCCCAGCAGATCGGTTGCTTCAGTGCGTCGAGCAACGCCTGCAGATTGCCGTTGCGGTTCTTTCCCGTATTCGACGTGCCATGCACCATAAGTTCGGCGGTTTTGTCGGTTGCGGCATCTCGCGCCGGGTCAAGCGTGATATCGCCTTTTGCATTGGCCTTTGCATTGACCGCGTTTTCGGCCTGCACGCTAAACTTCGCTCGGTCTTTGGCCTGGCCGAGGTTGATCAGATACATGCCGATCGGAATGGTCACCACGTTGACCACGATGGAAATAATGGCTATGACGAGATTCGTGCTGACGGTGTTGCCGTAAATCGGATCAAGCACAGCGAATCCAAGGAAACCAATCGTCGGAGATCCTGCGATCAGAGCACAGACGGCCGCCTCCTGAATGCTGCGGTGGAACAGCAACCGGCACAGATAATAGCTCACCATAAACATGACGATGACGCCGATGAAACTGATGGCGGTCAATGTTGCGTCTTTCGCAAGCATTGCACGGGTCGATTTGATGATGGACACAAATAACGCCGCAGGAAGCGCGATATTCAACACAAGTTTATTAAGTCCCTGCCGCTGATCGTCATCAAAATAACTGAATTTTCCACAAATATACCCTAATGCCATAATGACAATAATTGGCACGATGTCGTCAACAAGTATGTTTATCACTGTCGTTCTTTCTTTATATTTTTTTCTATCTGCAATCTTCTGCAATATTGTTTGATTGCTGATATTGCGGATATTGCAGATACGTTGATCGGATCATTGGTTTTCAGGCAGAAAAAGTGGGCGCACGCATTCCACCGTTCGCACGCCCACATGTCATACCGACAGCCGATGCGCTACATGCGAGCGCCGGTCGCGTAGTCGTACATGGTGACTTCGGAATCAACGAGGGCTCCGACCACCGGCTTCGGATTCAACGCTCCGATATTGCCGGATTCCTTGCCCGCATACTGCGCGATCTGCACATGCACGAAGCTTGGCTTGCCTGATTCGACCGCCTCGCCGACCATGCGTTCGACTTCTTCCGGAGTGGTGGCATAGTAACCTTTACCCCCGAACGCTTCGAGGACCTTCTCGTAATGCGCGTTGTAGGTAAGCGTCAGCGGCGACGGATCACCGTCCGCTCCAAGGTTGTCGAAGTCGCCGCGGTAGATACCGCCGTTGTTGAGCACCACGAAGGTGATGGGCAGCTGGTAGCGGCAGGCCACCTCCACTTCCATACCATCGAAGCCGAATGCGGAATCGCCGCCGATGTACAGCACTTTCTTGCCAGTGGAAAGCGCCGCGCCAATCGCATAGCCGGTGCCGCAGCCCATCACACCCCACGTGCCGCAGTCCAAACGATGGCGCGGTTCGAGCATGTCGATGATGTTGCGGCAATCATCGAGCGAATTGGCTCCCTCATTGGTGAGAATGAGATCTTCATGGTGTTTGTTGTACACCTTTTTGATGGCTCCCAAGGCGTTGAAATGGCTCATGGGCAGCTGATCGGATTGTTCGCGGGTTTCAAATTTCGCCACGTTTTTCGCGCTGGCTTCCTTCAGCATGTTCAGCCAGGTTTCGTCAGCTTTGAACGGGTATTCTTCCAGAGATCCGTTGAGCAGCGTCATGGCGGAACGAATATCCCCCACGATTGGTACGTCGATACTGCGCGTGTTTTCGATTTCTTCCGGATTGATGTCGATTTGGATGAATTTCACATGTTCGTTCCACGTTTTGCCCTGGCCGAACGACAGCATCCAGTTGAGTCGCGCGCCGACCAGCAATACCACGTCGGCGTTGCGTAGCGCGGTGGAACGGCAGCTTGCCGTGCTGTGTGGGTCGGTATCGGGCACTACGCCTTTGGCCATGGACATTGGCTGGAATGGAATATCCGTTTTCTTGACGAATTCGCGGATTTCCTCTTCGGCGCGGGCGATTGCGGCGCCTTTGCCGATCACCATGAGCGGACGTTCGGCCTGCCGCAGCAATGCGAGCGCCGCGTCGATGGATTCGCGTGCCGGCACCATGGCGGGGGCCGGGTCGGTTGCCGTCCACATCAGGCGGTCGGCTTCGCTTTGGCTCAGGGTCTGTGCCACGGTGTCATCGGGGAAATCGATGTACACCGCGCCTGGGCGTCCTGAAGAGGCGATATGCATGGCACGGGCCACCGCGAGCGGAATATCTTCGATGCGGTCGATGCGCAGCGAAGCCTTGCAGAACTGCTTGGCGTAGTTCATCTGGTCGAGGCCTTCGTATTCGCCTTCCTCAAGGTCGACCACATGGCGGGTTGAGGAGCCGCCGATCATGATGACCGGATAGCCGTTCACCGTGGCTTCCAGCAGTGCCGGTAGACCGTTGAGGAATCCCGGAGCGGATACCGTCAACGTGACAGCCGGCCGACCGGTGATGAATCCGTCGGCCGCGGCCGCGTTCACAGCGTCCTCCTCATGGCGCATGCCCACGAATCGCATACCCATGCCCTGCGCGATGCGCGCGAAATCGGTGACGGGAATGCCGACCACGCCATACATGTTTCGTATGCCGTTGGCCATCAGCACCCGCGCCAGATAATGCGGCGCATCGGTAACCTTCCGATCATCGGCTCCCTGCCGTTCGGCATCCGCACGCATGCTCGCGACCATCGTTTCATCTGCATGTTCTTCTGTCATCGCAACCTCCATTCGTATCGACGACGCCATGATTGTAGATACGTGAAAATGGGAGTTCGTCAGCAGAAAAATATGTTCGTCTGCGGCTTAATTTCAACGTTTTCAGCATGATATAGCCGTATTCTCACGCACATGCGGAATATATTGCAGCTGAAATATCGCAACTCTCATCGAGAAGCATCACCTCCGCGAGACGACATCATCGCCGCATATCATCGTCGCCGTACCGCATACAGCATGAACGCCCCGCAGCACATCACGGCAGCCGCCAAACCCAACACCAGCCCCATCGGACTTCCTGTCTGCGGCATTTCCTGCTCGGGGGCATAAAGGTTGTCGACATTGAACGTCAGCAGGCTATCCTCACGTTCCACCACATCGTTCAGCACCATCATTTTCTGCGCGGTGACGGCCTCATCCAATCCCACGGACTGGTATCCGACCTTGATATTGACCTCGCCGGCACCCGTTGCATGCCAATACACGGTGGTTCCCTCCAGTTCGGCCCAGCCGACTGCCGTGGGCTCGTCGTCCTCGTCGAACACGGCCGGACCTTCGATCGTCGCCGTGAATACGCCCTCGATCGGCTGTCCACTCGAATCCAGCAACTGCACGAACAGGCTTCCGGACCGCAATCCCTGCCGATCATCACGCGTCACCCTCGAAGAAACCGGCAGCTTGTTCGCGGCCTCCTCCCAAAGCTCGTTGACCTTGCTTTCCAGCCCGTCCATCACCGAGAAGAGGTATTGCTCATGCCTGACCCACACCTTTTGGTCGTCATAGTTGCGGTGCACCAGCACGCCGATCGCCGCATACGTGAGCACCGGTTCCCCGTCATGTTGATATTCGGACAGCAGCCATGCGAGGCGCCGCGCCGCTTCCGTATTTTCCACGGTGGTGGTTTCGGTGACCTTATAGTCGGTCATGCTTTCGATTTGCCGGCAATAATAGAATTTGCCCGATCTCGATTCCGCGTTCACCCCGATCACATACGGTTTTCCATCGAGAAAATAGTTGTAATGCTTGCCGTTCGCGCGCAGCAGCTGTTCGGCGGCCAGCGCGGCCGGGCAGGTCATTCCCACGATTATGATGCAGGCCGCCAATACCGCGGCCAGAATCGCAAGCGTATGTCGTTTCATCGCATTCATCGCATCGTCCTTTCGATATGCACATCGTTGTTGTCGTAATTCAACAGGCTTGCATACTTGCGATTGCCACATGGCCTTTTCAAGGGTTGTGGTCGGAGGACGTTCTTTTTGCCGTTTTTGTGGACAACTTCGCTTGTCAGCAAACGTAACTTATCCACAAAAAACGTTTTACCAATCGTAGGTAAACAAGTTATCCACAAAGGGTGGAAATCGCTGGTCGGAAGATAGTTCACCCAAATCCACCTTTTCTCCTCTATAATCGGCGGTATGGCAGAAGAAGATAAGAGCGCGGAACCGCGCACCACCGCAACCAAGCAACCAGCCGTCAAGAAGACGACCGCCAAAAGCGCGGCCGCCAAAACGGCATCGGCAACGTCTCAGACGCCTAGCAAGCGCACCGCCGCAGCCAAAAAGTCCACGGCATCCACCGCTCGCAAGCGCACCACCAAAGCGAAGGCCGCCGCACCGCAAACGGTCGGCGAAGCCCCAGCCCCCGTCATCGAACGCACCAGCCCCGAACAGTTCGGCCGCGTGAACGTGCTCGACATCACCCCGAACGTTGAGAACGGCCTGTTCCCGGCACGCGTGGAGCTCGGCGAAGCATTCAACGTCACCGCCCAAGTGTTCATCGAAGGCCGCACTAAGGCAGGAGCGACCGTGTCCGTGCGTAACGCACGCGGCCGCGAGGTTGAACGTTTCGCCATGACCTGCACCAATCCGGGCCTCGACCGCTGGGAAGCCATGGTCAAGATCGGCGAACACAGCGATCTGAAGCCGTGGGATGCCGATTATGCCGCCGTCAAGCGTCAGCTGGGCGAATGGCAGATCGTGGTCGAAGGCTGGGAAGACACCTACCAGTCTTGGCTGCACGACGCCGCCATCAAGGTTGAAGTGAATGACGACGTGGAGAATGCGCTGGAATCCGGCGCACAGCTGCTCGCACGTTGGGCTGACGCGAAGGATTCCAAGCTTTCCGCAGCCGACAAGAAGGTGCTGCGCGACGCCGCCAAGACCATGGAAAACAAGTCGCTGAGCGCCGAAGAGCGTCTCGCCGCAGTCCAGAGCAGCGACATCGAGCAGCTGCACGAAACCAACCCGTTGCGCGACGGCCTGTCCGAGTCGAATCCGCAGCGTTTCCGTGTGGAACGCCCGAAGTCCAGCTTCGCCTCCTGGTATCAGTTCTTCCCACGTTCCGAAGGAGCCTACTACGGTGAAGACGGCAAGATCGTTCCCGGCAACCTCAAGACGTCGATCGCCGGCTTGGAACGCGCCGCAGCCGAAGGCTTCAACATTGTGTATTTGCCGCCGATCTTCCCGATTGGCGTGACCAACCGCAAGGGACGCAACAATTCCCTGGTAGCCGGCCCGAACGATCCGGGCTCCCCGTTCGGCATCGGCTCCGAACTGGGTGGCCACGACACCGTTGACCCGCAGCTTGGCACCATGGACGATTTCAAGGCATTCTGCGAGCGCGCCCACGAGCTGGGCTTGGAAATCGCGCTTGATTTCGCTTTGCAGTGCTCGCCTGACCATCCGTGGGTCAAGGCGCATCCGAACTGGTTCCGCACCAAGCCGGACGGCACCATCGCATTCGCAGAGAATCCACCGAAGAAGTATCAGGACATTTACCCGATCGACTTCAATGCCGACATGGAAGGCATCGAAAAGGAAGTCGAACGCATTATGGATCTGTGGGTCAAGGCGGGTGTGACGATCTTCCGCGTTGACAATCCTCACACCAAGCCGGTGCGTTTCTGGCAGGATGTGATTGCCGCCGTTACGAAGAAGCATCCGGAAGTGCTGTTCCTTGCCGAGGCGTTCACCCGCCCGGGCATGATGCGCGCGCTGAGCTATGTGGGCTTCACGCAGTCGCACTGCTACTTCCCGTGGCGTAACACCAAGGAAGAGCTCGAAGAGTACCTCGAAGAGACCAACGGCAATGGCGGCTTCTACCAGCACAACACGTTCTGGCCCACCACTCCGGATATTCTCACCGCCTACGTGCGCGACAACGGCATTGCCGGCCATGCGGTGCGTGCGGTGCTCGCCGCTATGGGCAGCCCGAGCTGGGGTATTTATAACGGCTACGAGCTGATCGAAAACAAGCAGCGTCCGGGCTTCGAAGAGCAGATCGACAACGAGAAGTACGAAGTCAAGGTGCGCGATTGGGACAGCACCGAAAAGTACGGCATCGCCGAACTGCTGACCTCGCTCAACAAGATCCGTGACACTCACCCGGCTTGCCGCAGCTACCACAACCTGCACATTCTGCCGAGCGACGACGCGGGCGTGATCGCATTCCTGCGTCAGACTCCGGCCGAACTGACCGGTACCGGCAAGGCAGATACGATGATCGTGATCGTGAACCTCGACGGACACAACGCGCACCAGTCCATTGTGCACATCGAGCTTGGCGACTTCGGTTTCGCCACCGACAAGCCGCTCAAGGTGCATGATGAGCTGACCGGCCGCGACTTCGAATGGGGTTACGACAACTACGTTTCGCTCGCCCCTTGGGCCGACGTGGCACACGTGCTCACCGTAGTCGAAGACTGATTGAGTCTCAATCGATCTGATTAATCTCGGTCAGCTCGACTAGAAATTCGTTTCGATTCATACCACAATACCGGTTCCACTTCGGTGGAAAGCGGTATTGTGGTTACTGATAATGCAAACTGCCCAATCTCAAGGAGAAATGACATGGCAGAAACCTTCAACGTCGTGGTGGAAATTCCGCGCGGCTCCAAGAACAAGTACGAAGTGGACCACGAGACCGGCCGCGTGTTCCTGGACCGCACCCTGTTCACTTCCATGGGTTACCCGGATGACTATGGCTACATCGACGGCACTCTGGGCGAGGATGGCGATCCGCTCGACGCACTCGTCATGATCCCGAACTCCGTGTTCCCGGGCTGCGTGGTGGAATGCCGCGCCGTTGGCCTGTACCACATGGTCGACGAGGCTGGCGGAGATGACAAGGTGCTGTGCGTGCCGGCTGACGTACGTTTCGACGACATCAAGGATGTCGAAGACGTTTCCGAGTACCACAAGGCTGAAATCAAGCACTTCTTCGAGCAGTACAAGGCTCTGGAGCCGGGCAAGGAAGTGCTGCCGGGCGATTACTGGACCGGTGCCGCCAAGGCCGAGGAAGAAATCGTGGCCGCCCGCAAGCGCCTCGAAGAATCCGAGAAGTGATTTCCACGCCTTTCTAGATAGCTTTAGGTAGCAATCCAAGGAAAGCCCGTTGACGTACGCACTCGCACACGTCAACGGGCTTTTGCATACCTTCCAACGTCCAGATTCCGCCAGTCGCTGGAAGAATCCTCCCGCAAACCAGCCCCTCAGCGGGCAAAAACCTCCACTCACTGGAACAATCACCCCACTAACACGGCTTCCAGCGGACAAATTCCCCCAGTCACTGGAAGAAAATGCCCGCAAATCAACTTCTCAGCGGGCAGATTCCTCCACCGATTGGAGGAAAACGGACAAAACCATACCCTCCAAGTGTCCAGATTCCTCCAGCGAGTGGAAGAAACAGCCCGCAGACGGGATACACTCATACTGCACGCGCATATTCGCCGGGGCCGCTATAGTGGAACACGTAATTCACGGCATGCGAACAGTATTCGCAGAATTCAAAGCCCGCTGGCTGGCGCGGCAGTTCTATGTCGGTACCCCTAGGCGTAGGCGGACGTGAGACTCCGTCGAGGCCCATCCCGTGGGAAACCGGCGGGATGAACCTATATACCAGCTATGTTGATTCAAACATTACTTATTGCCGTTTCCGTATCGATGGACACATTCGCCGTTTCCATCGGCAAAGGTCTCACCGTCAAAAAACTACGCGGCCTCGACGCGTTCAAAACCGCCCTCTGGTTCGGCGGATTTCAGGCGCTTTTCCCACTGCTCGGCTATTTCGCCGCCTCCACGTTCAGCAAATACGTGACCGCCGTCGACCATTGGATCATTTTCGGCCTGCTCGCCCTCATCGGCGGCAACATGGTGCGTGAAGCATTCGAAGAGGATGAAGAGAACGCCAAGGAAACCGCTGATTTCGATTGGAAGCACATGCTTCCGCTCGCCGTGGCCTGCAGCATCGACGCATTCGCCGTCGGCGTCAGTTTCGCATTCATGTCGTTGAACATTTGGATTTCAGTGATCATCATCGGCATCACCACCGGCCTGTTCTCCGCAGCCGGTCTGTATATCGGTCGCGCGTTCGGCTCGCGCTGGCAGAAGCCCGCACAGATCGCAGGTGGCGTCGTGCTTATTCTGATCGGCGTGAAAGTATTGCTGGAACATCTCGGATTCCTCGCATAATAATCGCAAATCAGATATACAAATAAATATACAAACTTACAGTAAAAGCCCGTAATCGCACATGATTATGGGCTTTTACATTACCGCTTGCCGCAAATACTTGCGATTATTTTCCTGCGCTTTCGCGTTTTCTCGCGATTGCAGGAATCACACTATTAGAACATGACGGTCGCGTACGATGCGATACCGACCACAATTCCGGAAATCATAACCGGCAGCAGCGCAATGCCGATCCACGGATTCTTGGATTGCGGATCGGGATCGGCATCACGATTCCACCAATACGAACACGCGTCAAGCGCGATAATCAGCAGCAACGCCACAATCACCGCAACAGCCCACGCCGTCGTCGAGCCATAATCGGTGGAAGCCGCGTTTTCGCCGGAACGAATCGGCAGCAGCGTCGATAGGAAGCACCAGCCCGCGCTGCCAATCATGGCAACGCCTTCCACAACATTGTGCGACAGCGAACGAATCAGATGCGTACGGTTCTCACGCGCCATCTGACGCCCGAACGAAACCACAATCAGCAGGATCAGCAGACCGCCGACGCCGGCGATCCAGCCTTCCTGCATCCAAAACGTGTCTTCGTCACCCAAACCGGCAGGGAAAATCGCACGTCCGAGCATCATCGTCGTGGCACACACCACGGAAAGCAAGCCCGCAATCACGGAAATCGCATGCCCCGCAACACCATCGCGGAACGGGTTGAACACGGCAAGCAGCGCAATCATCGCCACGGAAGCCACAACCGTGAACGACACGATTGCGGGCTCTTCCGCATTCCCATAGGAAATGCCGGGAATCAGAGCAAGCACAACCAGCACCACATATGCGGCGATTTGGACGGCAAACACCTTGCCGAACGAGGCTTTCTGAGCCGACTTGACGGCAACTTTTTCAGAGGCGGTCATTTCGTCCCCTTTTCATGATTTTCCATAATGTGGTCATTACGTATGCGATACCATTAAATGTAGCCGCAAGTGTCCACATAGTTCAGATAAAATTAATGAAACGCCGACAACACACAACAAGAGTACAATCGCGGCAACGATACAAAACCAGTACAAGAGACAAAGGGAGCTAACGTGACGGATCTGACGCTTATGACGTTCGCTAGCGACCCAGCTACCGTGCTTCCTTCTCTGGCGCTGCTTTCCCACCGCGTACGCGTGCTACCAATGGACGCGGCAAGTCTGGTGAAAATGCCGGAAAACACCATTCTTTTTCTGGATGCGCGAGATGATCTGGCCACGGCGAAAACATTGTGCCGCCTGATTCATGCATCCGGACTGTCCACGCCGATCGTGCTCGTCCTCACCGAGGGTGGCTTCACCGTGGTCAATTCGCAGTGGGGCATCGCCGACGTGGTGGTGGCGTCCGCTTCCCCGGCCGAAGTTGAGGGGCGTCTTCGCTTGGTATCCGAGCGCGGCAACTCGCCGGTCAATGCGGTTTCCGGTTCCGGAGAATCGGGCGTGCAGAACGAAGACGGCATGATCCACTCCGGCGACCTGGTGGTGGACACCAACGGCTATACGGCAAGTCTGCATGGGCATCCGATCGACTTGGCATACAAGGAGTTCGAGCTTCTCAAGTACCTCGTGCAGCATCCGGGACGCGTGTTCACCCGCGCGCAGCTGCTGCAGGAAGTGTGGGGCTACGACTATTACGGCGGCACCCGCACCGTCGACGTGCATATCCGTCGTCTTCGCGCCAAGCTGGGCGGCGAATACGAGCATGTGATCGGTACCGTGCGCAATGTCGGCTATCGTTTTGATCCTCCGGAAGAAGAGGAAGGCGAGGCGGCAGCCAAGGACGCCGCAGCCCACAACGCTTCGAGCGAAAACTGATTGTCGCACTATTCGCATTGCAAGCATTGCCTGCGATTTGCGATGCTTGCGATTGCCACGATACTTGCGATCTGACTGTCGGCTATCTCACTTTCGTACGCGCGATTGCATATTCATGCGACGGTAGACTGGTGCCATGCCCCGGGAATCGAAACAAGCGCGACTGTCACGCATGCATCAGGAATACGCCGTATTGTGCGAGGAGATTCCGCATCCGAAATGCGCGCTGAATTTTTCAAACCCGTTTGAGCTGCTGGTGGCGACCGTGCTAAGCGCGCAAACCACCGACAAACGCGTGAATATGGTCACACCGGAATTATTCGGCGAATATCCGGGACCGGCCGCACTTGCGAGCGCCAATCCCGAACACGTGGAAAGCATCATTCATTCCATCGGATTTCATCATACGAAGGCAAAGAACATCATCGGACTTTCTTACGCATTGTGCGAACGGTTCGACGGCGAGGTGCCGCAAACCATGGATGCTTTGACAAGTCTGCCCGGGGTCGGGCGCAAAACCGCGAACGTGGTGCTTGGCAATGCTTTTGGCGTGCCGGGATTCCCTGTCGACACGCATGTGATCCGTGTGACCGGGCGGCTGCGCTGGCGTTCGGACTGGGCGAGCGGCTCCCCCGACCCCAAAGCCATCGAACGAGAGATCACCGCCTGCTTCCCGCCCGAAGAGTGGACGGACCTGTCTCACAGGCTGATATTGCATGGTCGTGCCATATGCCATGCGCGCAAGCCCGACTGCCTCAACTGCCCCCTTAACGACACCTGTCCGAGCGCATTCGCAGCGTAACGCGCATGCCCGCTGTAGCCTGTGCCAACTAGACTCAGCACCATGGAAGACACCATGGAAGAAGAAAACGGGCGGGAAGCCAAGCTGAAAGCCGAAATCACGCGATGGCTGATCTTTTTCGGCGTCGCCATCATGCTCAGCGTCATGACCTGGCTGGGCTGGTCGCTGACGAACCGCAAAAATCCGATTACCTCCTTCACCACGCTCGTTTCCGACTCCTCCGTGGCCATCGGCATTCAGGGCAGCGCGCCGGAATCGCTCGACATCCGCACCGAACAGGGCACCGCGCTGGAGCAGGCGCTGCTCGAAAACGTGTACGAAACCCTGGTGTCACGCAGCGAAACCAACAAACTGCAGCCGTCAATCGCGAAATCATGGCAGATTTCCGACGACGGACTGACCTACACGTTCACACTCAACAGCAACATGACCTTCGCCAACGGCCATAAACTCGACTCGTCCGACGTGGTCTGGTCGCTGCAAAACGTCATCAACAACAATTACGTGGGATCCGACCAACTTGGTAGTCTCAAGGAAATCACCAATCCCGACGAAAAAACGGTGGTCATCACCCTCAATCAGCCGCATCCGTGCCTTCTGCGCGCGTTGAGCGGGCGTGCCGGCATTGTTTACGATGAGGAAAGCACGGCGAATTACGGCAAGAAAGCCGTGGGATCGGGACCGTTCACCGTGGAAGCCTCGTCGAAAACACAGATCGTGCTGCAGCGCAACGACTCGTATTGGGGCACCAAAGCCGCCGCATCGCAAATAACGCTGTATTACTACGCTTCCGAAGATTCGCTGGTCAGCGCCATGGAAGCCAAGAAAATCAGCATGGCATTGCCGTTGAGCGCGTCTGCCGCCGATGAGCTCAACCAGCAAAGCGGCATCAACTCCGACAGCGGCATCAGCTTCGACAAAGTGATGCTCGCCTTCAATAACGGCACCGAAAGCCCGTTCTCCGACGAGCAGATCCGCAAAATGACGAGATACGCCATCGACGCGCAGACCATCGCCAAAGACGCTCCGGACGCCTATTCGCCGCTCGGAGGCCCGATAAGCCCGCTGGAAGACGGGTATGAGGATCTGAGCGAACTGTTCCCCTACAATCTTGAGCAGGGCCAGCAGATGCGCAGCTATTTCGGCGCATACTATATCGCCGATATCGATCTGCTGGTGCCCAAGGAATATGAGCAGATCGGCAACACCGTGAAATCGGCGATCGAACAGCTCAATATCGGCGTCAATCTGGAAGTGCTCGATTCCGCGGCGCAAGTCACGGAACGCATGAACGCGGGCACCTACAATATCGCGCTCACCACCATGAGCGGCGAAAACGATGCGAGCGTATTCACCGACGGCCAAAGCGTGTTCCATTATGAGAACGGCGATGTGCAGCAGGCATATGCGGACGCGATGGCGGCCACCAATGATGACGATTATCAGGCACGCATGCGCACGTATGCACGCGCCGTCAGCGAAAACGCGGCAAGCGACTGGCTGTACACGCGCAAGAATTTCATGGCGGTAAGCGACCAATTGCAGGGATATCCGAAAAATCTGACCGACCGTCTGCTGCCGTTGAGCAGAGTGAAGTTGCAGTGATTTTCCCGCGATTGTCAATCAATCGCCGAACACTGCGGACAATCCGTGTGTTGCGCTGATTTTCTTGCGATTTCGGCATTCGGCTGCAGTTCCGTAAGTTGTCACATTCGCTTTCTAGACTAGCGTTTATGACTGAAAGCCAAGATACTACCATCAACGCGAACCTCACGCCGCTGCCCGACAAGGTCGGCGTGGACGGTCTCGAAGACAAGTGGCGCGAAGTCTGGGACGAAAGCGAAGTCTACAAGTTCCAGGGCACCCGCGACCGCAAGGCCGTGTATTCCATCGACACCCCGCCGCCCACCGTTTCCGGCCACCTGCACGTGGGCCACGTGTTCTCGTACACGCATACCGATGTGATCGCGCGATTCAAGCGCATGAACGGCTACGACGTGTTCTACCCGATGGGCTGGGATGACAACGGCCTGCCAACCGAACGCCGTGTGCAGAACTATTACGGCGTGCGTGTGGACACCTCCCTCAAGTACGATCCTGATTTCGTGCCGCCGTTCGAAGGCACCGATGGCAAGAAGATCGACGCCAAGGATCAGGTTCCGATCTCCCGTAAGAACTTCATCGAACTGTGCGAGAAGCTCACCGCCCAGGATGAGAAGCAGTTCGAGGCGCTGTGGCGTTCCCTCGGCCTGTCCATCGACTGGACGCAGACCTACCACACCATCGGCGAGCACCCGCAGCGCGTGGCCCAGAAAGCGTTCCTGCGCAATCTGGCCCGCGGCGAAGCGTATCAGAAAGACGCTCCGGGCCTGTGGGATGTGACCTTCCAGACCGCAGTGGCCCAGGCCGAGCTGGAATCCCGCGAATATCCGGGCTTCTACCACAAGGTGGCGTTCCGCTTCGAAGACGGCACTCCGATCTACATCGAAACCACCCGTCCGGAACTGCTGGCAGCCTGCGGCGCACTGATCGCGCACCCGGATGACGAGCGTTACAAGCCGTATTTCGGCCAGTACGTCTACTCCCCGCTGTTCCACGTGAAGGTGCCGATTCTGGCGCACAAGGCCGCGGAAATGGACAAGGGCGCAGGTATCGCCATGTGCTGTACGTTCGGTGACGTGACCGACGTTGAGTGGTGGCGTGATCTGAACCTGCCGCTGCGTTCCATCATCCAGCGCAACGGACGCATCGTGATGGACACCCCGGACTGGATCGAAGACGAGGAAGGCAAGCGCGTCTTCCAGGAAACCGCCGGCAAGACGACATTCTCCGCACGCAAGATCATCGTCGACGCACTGCGCGAATCCGGCGATCTTGACGGCGAACCGACTCCGACCAAACGTATGACGAACTTCTACGAGAAGGGTGACAAGCCGCTCGAAATCGTCACTTCCCGCCAGTGGTACCTCAAGAACGGCGGCACCGATCAGAAGCTGAACGCCGAACTGATCGAACGCGGTCGCGAACTGAACTTCCATCCTGATTTCATGCGCGTGCGTTACGAAAACTGGGTGAACGGCCTGAATGGCGATTGGCTGATCTCCCGTCAGCGCTTCTTCGGCGTGCCGTTCCCGCTGTGGTATCCGGTGAAGGAAGATGGCACCGCCGATTACGATCATCCGATCGTGCCGAGCGAGGACCGCTTGCCGATCGATCCGACCGACGATGTGCCGGAAGGCTACAGCGAGGACCAGCGCGACGTGCCCGGTGGCTTCACCGCCGAACCTGACATCATGGATACGTGGGCGACCTCGTCGCTCACCCCGCAGATCGTGACCCGCTGGGAAGAGCCAGGCGAAGAGAACCAGGCGATTTTCAACGCCACCTTCCCGATGGATCTGCGTCCGCAGGGTCAGGACATCATCCGCACCTGGCTGTTCTCCACCGTGGATCGCGCGCATCTCGAGAACAAGTGTCTGCCGTGGGCCAATGCCACCCTGTCTGGATGGATTCTTGATCCGGATCACAAGAAGATGTCGAAGTCCAAGGGCAACGTAGTTGTGCCAGACAAGCCGATCAAGCAGTTCGGCGCCGACGCGGTGCGTTATTGGGCCGCTGCGGCACGTTTGGGCCTGGATGCCACCTACGACGAAGGCCAGATGAAGATCGGACGCCGTTTGGCCATCAAGCTGCTCAACGCCACCAAGTTCGCACTGGCCATCGGCCGTGAGGATGAGAACCACCATGTGGGCGCTCCGGCAACCGCAAGCTGGAACCCTGCCGACGTGACCGAGCCGCTGGACCGCGCAGCCATGGCCAAGATGGCCCTCGTAGTGCGCGAAGCCACCGAAAGCCTCAACAACTACGAGCATTCCAAGGCTTTGGAAGTCATCGAAAACTACTTCTGGCAGTTCTGCGACGATTACATCGAGCTGGTCAAGAACCGTGCATACGGCACCGCAGACTCCACCGGCCATGTGCCGAGCGAGAAGGCCGTGAAGTCCGCTCGCACCGCGCTGGGACTGGGCTTGGATGCCTTCGCACGCCTGCTGGCACCGTACCTGCCGTACGCCACCGAAGAAGTGTGGAGCTGGATGCATGAGGGCGAAGGCTCCGTGCACCACGCCGCATGGCCGAAGGCTGAAACGTACGATGCGGCCGCAGCAGCCGTCTCCCCGGAGCTGCTCACCCATGCCGGTGAAGCTCTGGCCGCGCTGCGTGGCATCAAGTCGAAGGCCAAGGTTTCGATGAAGACCCCGATCCTTTCCGTGCAGCTGGGCGTTTCCGATGAAGCGCGCGAATCCATCGAAAGCGCATTGGGCGATATCGCCGAGGCCGGTCGCGTGGTCGGACGCATCTCCTTCATGGGAGCGGCCGCCGCACTGAAGGCCGTCAAGGAAACCGCCGAAGCAGCCAAGGAAGCCGTCAAGGAGGCCAAGGCTGATGCCGAAGCCGCCATCGACGTGATTGTGGCCGACAGCGAACTTGGAGAGCCGCCGGCTAAAAAGCCGAAGAACTAATGGCAACTGTAGGTGAAACCGGCAGCCTTCGTGGCAAAGCCGTTCACTTCACCTACAGACAGTCCACAGGACTGTCTGCTTAACGGCTCAGCCGGCTAAAAAGCCTAAGAGGGGATCTTCCACGATTGGAAGGCCCCCTCTTTGTGTATCTGGATCCTATGTTCATAC
>ERZ1032627.21-NODE-21-length-36484-cov-23.392654_pt1 | contig 36484 bp, 29 predicted proteins | sample MGYA00518159_ERZ1032627 | MGnify/ENA primary metagenome ERZ1032627 (study PRJEB33719, sample SAMN04261368) | wastewater metagenome | biome: periurban shantytown; feature: human; material: feces | host: Homo sapiens | place: Peru: Lima | collected 2013-01-16 ... | reverse complement strand
GAAGAGCTTAATTGCAAACTAAAAGGCTTCTATCCCGTTTCATTCGGTATAGAAGCCTTTTTGGTTTTTCGGCTTCTTCGCGCTGCATATTTCGATGTTGAATAAGGCACTCGTGCTGCCGCCATGTACGTTTAGTTGTCGGTTGACAACTATTCCCATGCATCAAGAATGGCGGATGATCATCGAAGGTACTCATGGGCGTTGATCACTGTGGCAACAACAAAGGCCGGGCCCTTGTGAGAGCCCGGCCTTTATGCCGTATGGCGGCGGATTAATCCTTAAAGGCTAATCCGTTGTCAATCAGCGTTACAGAATCGCCATGCACACGAAGTCCAGAATGAACAGCGCGGCCACAGTCCAGATGATCGGGTGAACCTCCTTGGCCTTGCCCTTGCAGGTCTTCACGATGCAGTACATGATGAAGCCGCCGGCGATGCCGTAGGAGATGGAGTAGGAGAAGGCCATGAACACGGCGGCGAAGAACGCCGGAATGGCTTCGGCGATGTCGTCCCACTTGACTTCCTTCAGGGAAGCGGCCATCATGCAGCCGACGATCACCAGCACGCCGGCGGTTGCGGCGGACGGCACGGCGGAGACGACCGGGGCCAGGAACGCGGACAAGGCGAAGCAGATCGCCACAACCACGGAGGTCAGGCCGGTTCGGCCGCCTGCGGCGATGCCGGCGGAAGACTCGACGTAGGTGGTGGTGTTCGAGGTGCCGCAGATGGCGCCGATGGAGGTGGCGATGGAGTCGGCGAACAGGGCCTTGTCCATCTTGGAGGAGAAGCCGTGGCCGTTCTCCAGAGCCTTCTCATCCTCGGCGGAGAAGATGCCGGTGCGGCGGCCGGTGCCGATGAAAGTGCCCAGGGTGTCGAACGTATCGGACATGGAGAAGGCGAAGATGGTCACGATGACCAGAGGCAGCTTGGAGACGTCGGAGAACAGCGCCGGGAAGCCCTCAGCGGAGAAGATCGCGCCGAAGGTCTGCGGCAGCTGGGAGAAGGTCTCGCTGATGGACTGCGAGTTGGACCAGGTGGTAACGCCGAACGGGATGCCGATTACGGTGGTGATGGCGATGGCCAGCAGCATGCCGCCCTTAACCTTCATCACGGTGAACACGATGGCAAGCACGAGGCCGATCAGGAAGACCCACAGCACCTTGTCGTTGAAGTCGGCCAGACCCGGGGTAGCCGCAACGGCACCGCCCTTGGCGGCGGCCTTCGGATCGCCGGGAGTGAACTTGATCAGGCCGACGTTCAGCATGCCCACGTAGGCCACGAACAGGCCGATGCCGCCGCCGATGGCGTGTTGCAGGGACTCCGGGATGGCCAGGATGATCATCTTGCGGATCTTGGTGACGGTGATGAGGATGTTGATCAGGCCGCACAGGAACACCATGCACATGGTCTGCTGCCAGCTGAAGCCGAGGCCGAAGCACACGGTGTAGGTGAAGAACGCGTTGAGGCCCATGCCGGCGGCCTGGGCGTATGGCACATTGGCGAACAGGCCCATGACCAGGGTGCCGATGATGGCCGCGATGATGGTGGCCAGGAACACGCCGCCCCACGGCATACCCGTCTGCGACAGGATCTGCGGGTTGACGACGATGATGTAGGCCATCGCGAAGAACGTGGTCAGGCCGGCCAGAATCTCAGTCGAGACGGTCGTGCCGTTTTCCTTCAAATGGAAGAACTTCTCCATTTACTCTCTACTTCCTTGGTTTTATGCGGGGCTGCGCACCGCGCGCATAATGCTGCGGCTGGCCCCGGCGAGAATTGCGACTCGCCCTGATCGGTCTGCCCAACGCGCGTCAGGCGCTGCGCATCCAATCAGAACCGTGGCCGATTATAGCTTGTGGAGGTAACGTGAACGGGTCCGGGAGTAGACTGACTGCCAGAATAATTCGGAACAACTCAGGGGACACGCAGGACACACCCGTGGAAGGAAGGCGCGCGATGAAACCGGCCGTCGAAGTCAGCATCACCTCTTGGAAGAAGAATGTCGTCAAGCCCGGTCAGGAGTACGGCCGCGTACTGCTGATGCCTGGCACCGGCTACAACTGCGACCGTCCGCTGCTCTACTGGTCGGCCCAGGCTCTGGTCGAGGCCGGCTGGCGAATCGACCGCATGAACGTACGCAACGCTTCCGACGACCTGTCCACGGTGATTCCGGTCCTCAATCAGGCGATTGACGGCTGGGTGGCCGCCGCGCGCGAGTCCGGCGCGGGTAAAGCCGGTGATTCCGGGGATGGCGTTGCCGCCGATGATTCTGCTACCGTGCTGGCCGATGGCGCAGCTGGCTCGCCGAACCGTGATTCCGACACCCCGTCCGGCCCTCGCCTGTTGCTGATCGGCAAGTCGCTGACGACGATGACCTACCCACATGTGGCCTCACACTACGGTCTGCCGTTCGTGCTGCTGACCCCGGTGCTGCATCACGCCGACTTCGATCCATCCGCCCGGGTGATTCCGGTGCCGGCTGTCGGCGATGATATCGTCGCCGAATCCGAGGCTCCGAGCGTGGCCGAAGCAAGGGCGATCATCCGCGCGGAACTGGCCGACCAGTCGCACGCCGCCAGCTCCCGATACTCCGGCCCGGCACCGCTGATCTGCGCCGGCACCGCCGACCCGTTCTACGATCGAGCCCGCGCCAACGCGCTCACCCCGCACGTGCACGAATACCCGGATGCCAACCATTCGATCGAGGTGCCCGGCCACTGGCGTCGCTCGCTCGACTATCTGAAGGAAGTCACCGCGTCCGTAGCCCAGTACGCCGCCACGTTGTAATGCCTTGCGACACGCCCGAATTCTGCAATGTCGCTGACCATCCGTAATCTAATCATCCGTAAACCACAGACCGTTGGTTGAAGTGCGCGCGAGTGCATTTCCGAAGTTTGGTTCGCCAAGCCAGCGCAGGTTGAGAGATATAAGCCCGTCAAGGGCCGGCGAAGGTCGCTTCGCGAGATTATATTGCTCTGCCTGTGCGCAGGGCTTTTTTGTTGCCCGGCCGAAAGTTCCGAACTCCAAGTCAACGGCCGACTTAGGAAGGAACGCCATGAAGAGGCCCGAAAAGGAAGCGGTAGTCGCTCAGCTTACGGAAGAATTCCGTAACGCTGACGCCGTCTACCTGACCGAGTACCGCGGGCTTACCGTTCCGCAGATTTCCGATCTGCGTGAAAAGCTAGGCCGCGATACTTCCTACACCGTGGCAAAGAACACGCTGGCACGCATCGCCGCCAAGGAAGCGGGCATTGAGGGTCTCGACGAGATTCTCTCCGGCCCGACCGCCATCACCTTCGTGAAGGGCGACTTCATCGAGGCTGCGAAGGTCATCCGTGACTTCGCCAAGGACAACAAGGCTCTTGTCATCAAGGGTGCCGCCGCTGACGGCACTGTCTACGATGCCGAGGGCGCCAAGAAGCTGGCAGACCTCAAGTCCCGCCCGCAGCTGCTTGCCGAATTCGCCGGCGACATCAAGGCATCGATGGCCAAGGCCGCGTACCTGTTCAACGCCCTGCCTACCAAGGCTGTGCGTACGATCGACGCCCTGCGCGAAAAGCAGGAGAAGGCTGCCTGATCTACGCCCTCACGGCATGAATCAGTCGCTTCGATAATTTAAACAATAAGGTTTATTAGGCAGCGGATCTACCACTTCGTCCGCCGCCAAGATTGAAAGGAAGCCATAATGGCTAAGTACACCAACGATGAGCTGCTGGAAGCCTTCGGCGAGATGACCCTGGTCGAGCTCTCCGAGTTCGTGAAGGCCTTCGAGGAGAAGTTCGACGTCGAGGCTGCCGCTCCGGTTGCCGCTGTTGCCGCTGTTGCTGGCGCTGCTGCTCCGGCTGAGGAAGAGAAGGATGAGTTCGACGTCATCCTCTCCGCCGTCGGCGACAAGAAGATCCAGGTCATCAAGGCTGTCCGCGCCATCACCAACCTCGGCCTGGCCGAGGCCAAGGCTCTTGTCGACGGCGCTCCGAAGGCCGTCCTCGAGAAGGCCAAGAAGGAAGACGCCGAGAAGGCCAAGGCTCAGCTGGAAGAGGCTGGCGCCACCGTCGAGCTCAAGTGATTTGTGCGGCATAAGCCGCAATCACAGCTTTTCGAGGAACCCCGCACCTGTGTTTCAGGCTGCGGGGTTTCCGCATACTGAGTAGACTAGTTGACGAGGGCGAGGCGGAGAACGCGATCCGGCGTGGAATCACAAAGCTGGCAATGAGCGAAAGTTGTCAATTCTGTGCCCAGTAATCCGCCAAAAGCCGGTAAAAGATGACACAATGGCACGTAGTGTGGTCAAATAGTGTGTCCAGGAAGGCGGTCACGGTGAGCGAGTGGACGGTGAAGATCAACGGTGTCGACCGGATCAGCGTCAAGCCGGGGGAGTGCGTGGAAATCGGCCGTAAGCCGTTACGCCCCCTTGCCGATGATGGCAACACCCGCCTTGACGTCGCCGATCAAACCAAATCGATGTCCAAACGGCACGCCATGTTCACGGTAAAAAGCAATGGCACGGCCTCGGTCCGTGATCTTGGATCGACCAATGGATCGTATGTGGTGCGGGAAAATGGCGATTTGTTGCGCTTGCCGGCCAATGCCGAGTTCCTGTTGCCGACGTCTCCCATGCGCATGCAGTTCGGCGATGTGCCTGCGGACTTCATTCGTGTCGACGATCCAGTGGCAAAGCCGCTCGACCTCAAGGTGCCTGATTTGTTTGGCTATGCGGTTCACGAAGCACCGCAGGAGCCGGATGCGGCGGATATGTCCGTCGACGATATTCTTGATTTGCGGGCCGGCGAGCCGACCGCCATCTTCAGCGCGGATAATGTTCGACGCAAGGTCGACGAGCTTGAACTTGGCTCGCTGAATATCACGCAGCCAGTGACGAAAAACGATGAGCCGGCCATACCCCGTGATCTGTTCGCGGATGCGTTGGCCCAGCATGCCGAGCAGGAGACCGAACGCAAAAACCAGCAGGCCATGAACTCCGTGGCACTGCCGAAGCGGCAGACCGAACCTGAGTCGACGATTGTAACGCCTGCATCCAAGCACAGCAGGATCTCCGGTATTGTTCCAGTAGATGCCATCGCCCATGCCGTTGTTAAGCACGCTCCCAGCACAAGCGAGCCGGCAGTGGCGTCGGCGGCGGTTGTTGAATCCGATGTGGTGGCTGGCGCAAGCAAGTCAGCCGAAAACGTTCAGTCCGCTCCGAATACCAGGAATGCCGGCGATTCTCAGCCGGCGGACACTGTCGAACAGCATGCTGAAGTTGCCCAGCCTGAAGCCGCCCGGGAAGCCGAAGCCGCTCAATCTGAAAACACCCAGCCTGAGACCGCTCAGCCGGCAACCGCCCAGTCTGAAACCGACCAGCCGGCAGCTGACGTACCGGACGATCAGCAGCGGACCGCAGCCGAAGCATATCAAGAAGCCACCGCAGCAGGCGTAGCAGACCAGCAGCCGGCTGCCGAAACCGAAACCGCCCAGCAGTCGGTATCCGAAGCGTATGATATCGACTCCACGGGCGTGCACACCCCAGTCTTCGAGCCCGGCTCGGTGTTCGAGCGCGTGGCCAAGGGCGAGCTGAAAGCACAGGAGCCGGCAGTCGAAGTCGATGGCCTGACCTCTGACGAGGCAAAAACCACGCAAGATTTCAATGTTCAATTCGAAGTCGCCCGTCATCCCGAATTGCTGGCGTTCCTCGCCATGAATCCGTACCTGTACGACGACATGTATTCTTGGCTCGCCGCCCGTGGCGAGGCCGATATTGACGAAGCCCTGTCTCACAACAAGGGCTATCAGGAATACCGCGAAGCGGTTGGAAAGTGAGTCGAGAGATGACCCAGAGCCAGACTCAGAACCAGAATCTCACGGAAGGTCTGAATCGCATCCGTCGCTGGCGTGACCAATACCGCAGCATGCAGCCGCCATCGCCGCTCGAGGATGTGAATCAACTGGCCGCGAAGCTGGAGATGACCCATGCCCATCCCTCCGGCATCGCCCAGCTGTTCGCTTCCGGCCATGTCCGGTTGGATTCGTTGTTCCGCGACACGGGTGTGCTTAAGGCCGCCGAACGCCATATTGGGCGCGTGCTGGATGACCAGGCCGCCAAACGCAGGATTTCCGGCGTGGCGGAGTTGTCGCTCGTGGTCGGCGTGGCCACATGGAAGGGCAACGCGCTGCCGGTGCTGTTGTACCCGGTGAGCGTCACGATCGAGGATGATGGCTTGTCGACCACCATTCGATTCACCGGTCGCGTGACCCTGAACGTCGCGTTCGTCAATACATTGCGTGAGCAGGGGGTGTTCCTGGATGAGGATTCCCTGTTTGACGGTGCCAGCTATGACAGTGGCACTCCCGAAACTTCCGCGATGTTCGCCCGTATTTCGTCCGAAGCGTCGGAGCGTATCTCCGACTTCGCCATCGAGCGCCAGATTGTGCTCGGATGCTTCATGGACCCCTCGTCGCAGATGATCAGCGAAAGCCGACAGTTCATCGACCAGCTGGAGAACGGCCCCACCGGCAATGTGCTGTTGGACGCGCTTGCCGGCGACGAATCCGCCCGCACCGCGCTCAAAGATGCCAATATTCCGCAATACAGTCCTTTCGACGTAGACCCGCATGCCGAGTACGAAGTCGGCGATGTGGACAATACGGTGCGATACGCCGCGTCACTTGCTGCCAATGGCCATAGCATCGTGGTCGACGGCACCTTCCCGAAGGGCACCGCGGAGCAGGCTGTGGCCATCGCATCGCGCTGCCTGATGAATGGTCGTTCCGTGCTGTACGTGCCCGGCGTGGCCGAGCAGAAGCGTCTGTTCATCCAGACGGCTTCCGCCAATGAGATGAAGGCGCAGGTACTGGATGTATCCGATGAACACGCCAACGCCGCGCTTGATAAGCAGCTGATTGCCGCAGTCGGATTCCAGCCCGGAGTCGCCACCCAGCGATTCGACCAGCTGGCCGACGAACTCGTGGGCGTGCGCTCGCGCTTGACCCGCTATCTGGGCGACCTGCACGGGGGCAACGATAAGTGGAATGTGTCCGCATACGAGACCATTCAGAATCTGGCCCGTATCTCCGTGCTCCCGACGCACCCTGCCACCCACGTTCGACTTGACGAGTCGAGTGCCCTGAGCATCGCCAACGATATTGACACATGGATCGGCAAGATGGAACGCGCCGGCGAGCTCGGCGAATACACCATCGGCCCGGAAGACACCGCATGGTACAAGGCGTCCATCACCACTGAAGAACAGGCAGTAACCGCCTACCAGCGCGTGGACGATTTGCTGCGTCGCTTCCTGCCCGCCACCCGTGAGCAGGTGGCACGCACCGTGCAGACCTGCGGATTCCCGGTTCCTCCCACCACCCGCGAGTGGGAGCGTCAGGTTACGGTTTTGAAGAATCTGCGACGAGTGCTTGACGTGTTCCAGCCGGAGATTTTCGAGCGAGACATCAGCTCCATGATCGAGGCCACCAAGCCGAAGAGCCAGCGCAAGGCCGAGGGCACGTCGATGGGATTCTGGGAGCGCCGCCGCCACATCAAGGAAGCCAAGGATCTGCTGCGCGTCGGCGCGCAGGTCGAGGACTTGCACGAAGCGTTGAAGGTAGTCGCCAAGCAAGGGGAGCAGTGGCATCAGTTCGTGCCTCACGGCGGTTGGCCGGTGCTGCCCAGCAAGCTCGACGAGATCATCTCCACCCAAGAGGCGCTGGTCAGCAATATGACCGCGCTGGATACCGTGCTTTCCACCACACCCGCTGGTGGCAATCTGGAAACCGCCGATTTCGAGAAGGTGGAAGCACGCCTGAAAGCACTGCTGGATGATCGCAAGGCACTGGACACCTTGCCGGAGCGTTGCCTGCTGGAGCAGGAATTCGCCTCTGCCGGACTGAACGAACTGGTCGCCGATCTCAACGCTCGCCGAGTGAGCGTGGAGCAGGTGCGCGGCGAAGTGCAGCTGGCCTGGTGGACCACCGTGTTTGAGGACATTGTGCGTTCGTCCGCCATCATCTCCAACCAGGATGGTGCCGCGCTGCAGGCCGCATCCGACCGCTTTGCGCAGGTCGATGTGGAGCACGTGCGCTCCATTGGACCGATGGTGTCGCAGGAATCCATGCGTCGCCTGTGCGACATGCTGTTCTCCCGCACTCAGGAAGCCAACCAGATGCACACCGTGCTGGCAGGGCGCGCCAGTGTGTCGCTGAGCAGGATTCGCCGTGATCATCCGGAGATTCTGGCCGCGGCCAAGCCGATTCTGGTGGCCGCGCCGGGTACGCTCGCCGCACTCACCGAGCCGGGTGTGCTGGCTGATGTGGCGATTCTCGATGCGTGCGCGCACATTCCCGCTATCGAGTTGCTGTCCATCATCGGCCGCGTGCAGCAGGTGGTGGTGATCGCCCACTGCGCGACGGTAACCAGCGAAAGCGTCAAGCAGCTGATCGACACGTTGCCTCATATCGAGGTGGATGCTGCCCCGTCTCGCCGTGCGCCGCGCCTGTCCGCATTCCTTGAATCCGAGGGATATGGTCCTGTTCGCTATGATGTGGCCACCGAGCCGGCTGCCGGTGAGGTGCGATTCCACCGTGTGGAAGCGAGCGGTGTGCCGGTTATGTCTTCTGGTCTGGTGGAATCCAGCCAGCCGGAGATTGATGAAGTGGTGCGTCTGATTACGCAACGTGCCGCCGGTTTTGCCGTGGTTCCTTCCAGCTATCGACTTGTGGTCGTGATGTTGACCGACGCATTCCGCACACGCTTGGGTGCCGAATTGAAGTCGTTGGCAGGCAAATCCAAGGCGATGGGCCGATTCCTGCGCCATGTGCGGTTGGTTTCCTTGCGTGACGTGGCCGGAGGTCGTGCCACTGACGTGATTCTGTCGATGTGCTATGCGAAAACCACGCACGGACGTCTGCTTCAGCAGTTCGGTCCGCTCGAAAGCGCAGGCGGTCGCGGACTGTTGCTGGATGCCCTGGCATTGGCGGACCACAGCTTGGATATTGTGTCGGCCTTTGGTTCCGAAGATTTGGATGAAGAACGACTGCACCAATCCGGTCCTCGGTTCCTGAAGACCATGTTGACGTGGGCCGAACAGCTTGACGACCGTCCGGTGCTTCCGTTGCGTGATGCGGCAGGCGGCAACGTGCTGTTCGACGATATCGCCGACAGGTTGCGCGCGCGAGGACTGAACGCTGCTGTTGATTATGGATTCGACAAGGGCGTGAAGATTCCGCTCGTGGTGGGATTGAAGGACAAGCCGTTTGCCTTGGCCGTGCAGACCGATGACGCGAACTTTATGTCCGTGCAATCCACGCGTAGGCGTCATCGTTTGTCGGCACAGGATCTCATTTCCTTGGGCTGGAATGTGATGACCGTCTGGAGTGTCGCCGCCTTCGTGAACCCCGATAAGGAAGTCGACCGTATCGTCAGCCGTATCGGTGAGATCTATCGCGAGGTTGAATAACCATGGCGGAATACTCGGCTACACGGCGCACACCGCGCAAGCACAAGCGCGTGGTGATGAAGGGCACTGAGCAGTTTGACGCTGACGGTGTCAAACTCGAGCCCGGAGACATGCAGACCGACCAACAACGGCAATCCGACGACGACAAACGCATCCTCGGCGAACTGCCGCCGCATTGGGCCGTTTTTAACGAGCGCGAGTAGGAGTTGGGGCGCACTCTGTGCGCCCCAACACTGTGTTTTCCGCAGCCTGTCGGCTGCGGAAAACACAGTATCGGCCGAAGGCCGATTCCGCTTCCTACCGCACAACGGCCATAATCGCTCCGGCCTGTTGCAGCTCCATAACCTTGGCCGCGGCCTCCGGCGGCATTGCGAACGACACCAGTCGGTCGTTGCCTCCCAATGCACCAATCGCATCCGGTTTGCCGACATTCATCACCGTGGCGTTCTCGGCCAGCGTGCAATCAGCGCCTTCGCAACCGACGGCGGAAACCAGTCTCACCTGATCGCCGGCCAATACATCGTCGACGCTACTGGCCAAGCGGACTTCAATCACCGTAGTGCCGGTCGGTGCTACGGGCGCATCTCTGGCCATATGCGTGGAAATGGGATCGGCTGCTTCGATATCGATTTGCGCTACCTTGCCCACCACATCCTCAATATTGCCTGTCCAAGACGGGCCTGCCGCAGATACCGGCATATCAGCCAACTGAACGTCGGCGGCCAGAATAATGTCACCCCGTCGAATCGAGCGGGCGGCCACCACCATCGGCTCGGTCTCCACCACGGCCAATACGGCTTCAATCCCAAACAGCACTGCGAGTCCCACGCACAACGCAGCAGTGAGTCGGCGCAAGGCATCCGCCATGCGCCGTCGCCGCAATGAGCCGCGCGCAGGCGGCTTAATAAACGAAAAGGTCACCATGCAACCATGGTGACCTGAAGTTTTTCGTAAGCGCAAGCCAAATCGACCTATGTGGTTCTAGCTTGCCAAGTTATCCACAACGCTTCAAACCCGTGCAACAGACAGTGCCCGTAGTGCCAATATCCGCGGCATACCGCCGTCGACACCGTCGTTTACAGAGGAAAAGCGGGTGTACAGACCTTACTTGCCGGATTTGTCGGTGCGGTAGAAGCCGTGACCCTTGAACTCAATCGGCACGGCGGAATACACCTTGCGCACCTGCTCCTGCGAGCACTTGGGGCACACGGTAATCGGGTCGTCATTGAACGACTGCTGTTCGGTGAAGTCATAGCCGCAGTTCTTGCAACGGTAATGATAGGTAGGCAACGGATTCCTCCAACAAAGTCATATTTCTCGCGGATGGCCCAAACGCCATGCCACGCAACCGTTCATATCCTAGTCGCCGCCCTGACACATTGGCGTTACGGTCTTACTAGCCAGCTTGCTGTTGCCACTCTGGTTCCATCGGCCAGTGTGCGTGGCTGGTTGGTCAGTCTGGCTTGCGCCGAGTATCTTGGCCGGCCGGCCAGCTCAACAGGCCCGATGAGCTAAGCCGCCGGTATCCCTCCGGCGTCAGCACTCCGTCGGCCGGCACATCATGTGGTTCGGCCGGCAAATCAATGTCCAACACCTCCCACGGCCAGCACACCGCAATCAGGGGACATGCGGGCTTGCGGCGAGCCAAGGCCCGGTCATACCAGCCGGCTCCACGCCCCAGACGATTGCCCTGCGGGTCCACTGCCAAAGCCGGAGCGATGACCAGATCGGCCTTCTCCAACGCTTCGGGCGGTAGAACTGCGCCAGTTGGCTCATCGGGTCTGTGATGGACGGTGCTGGGAGAGCTGCAGCTACCGGCATTGTTCGCGCCACCCACTGCATCCATCGAGCGCAATGATTCCAATGAATCCAGCACACTCCAGCCAATTTCCAACCCAGACCCCAACCTTGGCACCAACACGTGGCAGCCATGAGCCCGCAGCCATCGCAACAGTGGCCGGGTTTCGATTTCCGAACCCATCGACACATATGCCGCCACTGTGGGACCATCCTGAATCATGTGTGCTGGGAACCGTCGCACCAGCAATTCACCGGCCGCTCCGCGTTCTTCCGCTGGAACGCGCTTGCGCCGAGACAGTATATGGTGGCGCAGCGTCGCTTTATCCGTCTTCTCTGTTTTCTCTGTGCCGCTGTAGTCGCTGCCGATATTCATGCCACTGCCCACTTCGCTCATACCGCACAATCTAGTGTTTCCATCGTAAAACGAAAGTGGCCACGGTAGCGGCGCAAGACCTTCATATGGCTACAATAAAGGCCGTGTCAGTTTTCCAGTCGATTAAAGAGGCGTTCAAGCTGGACCACCAGATCCGCCCGCCACGTCTCACCCATCCCGGTTTTCCGATAGTCCTGCGCCCCCTGACCATGGATGATGAGGACGGCTGGAACGAAGTGCGCTGGCGCAACAACGACTGGCTGGCACCTTGGGAATCCGGTGACCCGATGCATGGCGGCTCCATCACATTCAATCAATGGGTGCAGCGGCAGCGCCGTAACGAGCAGCATGGCGTCGGCGTGATCTTCGCCATCGAATACCAGATGCGTATCGTCGGCCAGATTTCGTTGGGAGCCATCGTGTATGGTGCCATGCGTACCGGCGTGGTTGGTTATTGGGTCGATCAACGGTGCGCCGGCCGCGGATTCGCGCCAATGGCACTGGCCATGCTTGCCGATTGGGCGCTCGGAGACCCATTCGGGCCCGCGTTGCATCGGCTGGAAATCGCCATTCTGCCGGATAATGCGCGTTCTTTGGCTGTGGTGCGTAAGGTCGGAGCCCATCATGAGGGACTGCGCGAGCGGTATATGTATGTCAATGGCCAGTGGCGTGACCACGTAACGTTTGCGCTGTTGGCTGAAGATATGGGGCAAGGGTTCGCCGCTAGACTCGCCGCCGCCGGTTCCAGATAAGCGTCGACCGGAAGAATTCCGCTCCGACACGCCCGGACGGAAAGCCCCAGTTCGTCGGCACGTCTCCTATCCTTGACTCTATGGGTTATGAGTCACTGAGCACTGTCGTCGTGCTGGTGATTGTGGCGATTATTATCGTTGTATGGCTGCCCGTACGTACGGCCAACGGCATGAAACGTGTGGACGAGCACCGGCAGGATCGTTATTCGCCTTCCCTGCATATCGTTGATGCAGAGAACGGCAGACGATTCGGAGACATCAAGCCGCATAAGGCGAAAGGGGCAGCAATGCCAGCATCAACACCGTCAGCGAGGCTGACATCTGAGCACATCGCCCATGTGCGGGAACTGCGCCGCGCGGCCATCCGCCGCCGGCAGATTCTCGCCGTATGCCTGCTTGCCATAACCGTGTTGGTGTTTGCCGTATCGTTCCCCCTGCATTTCAGTCCGCTGCTTGCTCTTATTCCGTTCGTGCTGTTGCTGCTGGTGCTGGTGCTGGGAGCCAATGCCTCACGCCAGGCCCGGCAATGGGAGCGCAAGGTGGTCCGCTACGAGCGGGCTCATAGCGGTACGGGCTGGTCCAAGAAACCGTCTGCCGAGTCCAAGGACAGCAAGCGTGTGAACAAGGCCGAACCGGTTGCGGCCGTAACTGCGCCTGCCGAGAAGCCTGCCGAGCAGATTGAGGATGCTGCCACCGAGGTCATGGAACAGCGGCAGATTCGCCGCGCGTTACGCGATGCCGAGATTGAGCAGGCCAAGGCCAAGGCGTTGCGTCAGTCCGCCGCCGCATATCAGGCCGCGGAAGAGCACGCCAAACAGTCTGAGAAGTCTGATACTGCACAGTCCGCCGCCGATAAGCCTGCCGCCGAACCGTCTGCTATGGCCGATGAATCCGCTGACCGTAAGTCCGCTGCCGAAACCAGCGAATCTTCCGCCACACCTGATGCCTCCGCTCGCACAGACAAGCCGACTGAGTCGGACAAGTCCGTCGCCCCTCGAGTTGAACCATCGCTTACGGTGCGTGACGAGCGCGATGAGCGCGACGATGCCGCTGCCGATGCCACGTCGGAACTGGCCAGCGTACGCCCTGCCCGAGCACTGGACGTCTTCGATATGTCCACCTCGCAGGATCTCATCTCCTTCACTTTGGGTGGGGGACATAACGCCGACAACGCTCCGGAAAGCTTGGAGATCAAGTCGACCCGTCAGGTGTCCAAGGCGGAACCTGTCGAACCCGCAGTGGCGGAAAAGTTGATTGACGAGGCCCGAGCCGTCAAGGCCGCGGACGACGCCAAGGCTGTCAGCGCCGGAAACGCTGTAGACACTGAGCCGGAGCAGCGCGATGATGCCGATACGGACGCCGATGACGAGGCTGCAAACGCCGCCCAGCGAGCCGCATTCCACGAATCCGAGGAGCGTGCCGACGTCGAAGCGCCAGCGGCGACCACCGATTCGTTGGGCGCAGGCCTGGACTCCATTCTTGCCCGCCGCGGCAACTGAGCGTTGCGATTCGACGATTTTCTCTCACAGCGTTAGCACTCGAGTTGGCAGAGTGCTAATAATCGCGCTACGATGTGTCCTAGCGCAAAGGGACAACGCAAGTGATCGTCAGCCTCTTGAGGCGTTCTGGCGCGGCATTATCGAACTACAAGTAGATACGAGGTGACCCACAGTGTCGATTAAGCTCACACCGTTGGAAGACAAGATCATCGTCAAGCAGGCCGAGGCCCAGACCCAGACCGCTTCCGGTCTGTACATTCCGGACAATGCCAAGGAGAAGCCTCAGCAGGGTGAAGTCCTGGCCGTTGGCCCGGGCCGTCGTGACGACAAGGGCGAGCGCATCCCGATGGATGTCAAGGTCGGCGACAAGGTGCTGTACTCCAAGTACGGCGGCACCGAAGTCCACTACGAGGGTGAGGACTACCTCATCGTCGGCGCCCGCGACATTCTCGCCATCCTCGGCTGATTAGTCGCCTAGCGAACTTCAACAACCCCGACTGTTCCCGCGGATAGTCGGGGTTTTCTCTTGCTAGGCGGAAAGGGGCTCCCCCTCAGAGAGGGGAGCCGAAAGCTGCTCCCACCAAACGCCCAGCCATGCCTGCTATGCATAAAGGTGCATGCGCGCAACGTAGTTGAGTTCGGCGTTGCACCGCATCTACACTGGGTAACGGATTGGGGTCCCTATGGAAGAGGCTCAGTCGGCGACTTGGCCGAGCGGCTTAAGACATTTTGCACAAGACGACAGTAGATCGACGGTATGTTGTTTTTCCCGTGTCGCAGGTTCGTAGCGTCGTCGCGCTGTGCCAATGGTTGTCTCTCTACCGACGCTGAGTGCCGTGGCATGAGGCCAGCGTCGGCAGTGGGCCACGAAATGGCGATGTGCTGATGCTGAGCCGCGTTGGTGTCGTTATAGGGCCAGTTTTTGGACCATTGCCGACGGCAAATCGGCGTTTTGTGTCGGCGACGGTCCAAAAACTGGCGGTCTGCCGACGATAAGTGCCGTCATCGTCGGCAGACCGCCAGGTATTGTCCCCGTGCCGACGTAAAAAGCCCTGCCATCGTCGTCACCGAGCCATCTTGTGACTCACTGACGGCGGCAGCAGGGCGGAAGAGGCCGAAATCATGCGCGCGGTGCGGTCTCACACCTCGAATCCGGCCTCCACCAGCGCGTGATCGATGTCGCGAATCAAATCGTCCGTATCCTCCAGACCCACGGCCAGACGGAAGAAGCCGCGGTGGAACTCAGGCGGGTACAGGTACTGGCGCTCGTCATCCTCGCCGAGGAACACGATCAGCGATTCGTCATGGCCGAGCGAGACGGCCGACGTAATCACATTGAGCTTGGAAACGAACCGGTTGTGCCCGTCATGATTGGTGTCGAGGCCGAACGACAGCACGCCGCCGAACCCGGAGTCCGGGCGGGCCAGCTGGCTGACCGCCACCTCGTGGTGCGGGTGCGATTCCAGACCGGGGTACGCCACGAAACGCACCACATCCAGCGATTCGAGATGCTTGGCAATCGCCAAGGCCGAGGCGTTGTGCTGGCGGATGCGCAGCGGCAGTGTCACCGAGCCGCGATTGATCAGCCAGGCATTGAACGGCGAGATGATGCCGCCGAAGTTCACCTGCGCGGTGAAGCGGATCTGGTCCGTGCGCGCCTTGGTGGTGGCGATCGAGCCGCCCAGCGCGTCGCCATGGCCGTTGATGTATTTGGTGAGCGATTCGATGACGATATCCGCGCCGAGATCGAGCGGGCGCACGTTGTACGGCGTGTTGAAGGTGTTGTCCACCGAAACCAGAATGTCCGGGTTCGCTTCGTGGGCCAGTTTGGCGATGGTGGCGATGTCCGAGACCTTGAGCGTCGGGTTCGCCGGCGTCTCGATATGCACCAGCTTGGTGTTGGGGCGAAGCGCCGCGCGTACGTTCTCGGGATCGGAGGTATCCACGATGGAGGTTTCGATGCCGTACTTCTCCGGCAGAATCTGGTTCAACAGGCGGTAGGCGGCGATATAGGTGGTGTCGGAGAAGATCGCGTGGTCGCCTCGGTTGAGGAACGTGGTGAACGTGGCGGCCAGCGCGGCCACGCCGGAAGCGAGCACCACCGCATCCTCGGCACCTTCAAGACGGGCCAGCTTTTCTTCCAGATAGCGTTGGTTCGGATGCCCGTTGCGCGTGTAAAGGTTCACGTCCGAACTGGACCAGTTGATGTCCGAGGGGTCGTAGGGCAGCGCGTAGGCGTTCGCCAGCGTGATGGGGCGACGGATCGCGCCGGTTTCGGCGTCGACACCGTTACCGAGGTGAATGGCCAGCGTGCCGAATCCGAGCGGCTGGTCGTCGAATGATTGTCCGTGATGTACAAGATCAGAAGCCATGCGCCCAGCATGCCAGCATGCGCCGTGCCGCGCAAACAGGCGACATCGCTCGAAAACCGCGCCATTGCAAGGTTCTAGAGCACCATATAAGAAAAAATGATTGGGTGAAGTGCGGGGTGCAGCCTTGGTCGGGGCTGTTTGCAGGGCCGAAGCGGGCCCTGAAAACACGCTGTGAGACACGCCGATAAAACCGCAGAATTCCGCGGTAAAACAAGGTTCGCGTAGGGGCCGATTTGCATACCTGGAAAATCTGTGGTTATATAGCCAAGTTGCCTGTTGAGGTCAAACACCGCGGCGGGAAACAGACTGGCGGATTTCCCAAGCGGTCAAAGGGAGCTGACTGTAAATCAGCCGCTTCGTGCTTCAGTGGTTCGAATCCACTATCCGCCACGCCCCGATAGCTCAGTGGTAGAGCACTTCCTTGGTAAGGAAGAGGTCGTGAGTCCAATTCTCACTCGGGGCTCTCTGGCGGGGTAGCTCAGCTGGCTAGAGCGTACGACTCATAATCGTAAGGTCAAGAGTTCGAGCCTCTTCCTCGCTACAAATCGCGCCCGCTAACCGGTGGGCGCGCACTATACCTAAGAACACAGAGGTGAATGACAATGGCTAAGAGCGCCGACATCCGTCCGGGCATCACGCTGGCCTGCACCGAGTGCAAGGAGCGTAACTACATTACGACTAAGAACCGTCGTAACACGCCCGACCGTCTTGAGCTCAAGAAGTTCTGCCCGCGCTGCGGCAAGCAGACCGTGCACCGCGAGACTCGTTGATCGCAAGCATCACAGCTTTACAAAACCCGGCCCATTCGGCCGGGTTTTTGCGTATTCGCTCCAGAGGCGAGTGGCAGGGTGCGGAATCAGTATCCGCATCGCGTGAGAAACGGCAGAAATCCCGCGTCTGAACGAACCCCTCGCGGGCGTTCTGCCGTTTCAGCCGATGATTGCCCCGATATCGCACCTGCGCCACTAAGATAGGAAGCCATGACAAGCTTTGCAGACATCACCACCATGGGCGTGGGCGGCCCCATCGCCCATTTCATCGAGCCGACCACGCGCGTGGGGCTCATCGAAGCCGTGGAGGATGCCGATTCCAAAGGCCTGCCCTTGGTCGTCGTCGGTGGCGGCTCCAACCTGCTTGTTTCCGATAAGCCTTTTGACGGCGTGGTGGTTCGAGACGCCCGACGCCTCATCACTGTGCCGGACGAGGCTGCACCGGTAGAGGGCGAGGATCGCACCGTGCATGTCAATGCCGAGGCCGGTGCCAATTGGGATGATTTCGTGGCCTTCACCGTAGAGCTCGGGCTCGAGGGCGTCGAGGGACTGTCCGGCATTCCCGGCACAGTCGGCGCTTCCGTGGTGCAGAACATCGGTGCCTACGGGCAGGAAGTCGCCACTTCGGTCGAATCGGTGGAAGTCTGGGATCGAGACACCAAAACAACGCGCGACCTCACACCCGCCGATCTTCGATTCGGCTATCGATACTCCGCACTGAAGGCCAGCATGTACGCCGGCCCCGGCCAGCCGGCCGACCGATTCTTCCCGACGCCACGTTACGTGGTGCTCTCCGTCACCTTTGCCCTGACCCACTCGGCCGAAGGCACGGTAGGTTACGGACAGCTTGCCAAAGCGCTTGGCGTCGAAGTGGGCGACCGTATGGCCACCGCCGACATTCGCAAAGCCGTGCTCGCAGTACGTGCCGCCAAGGGTATGCTCGAGGACCCCACTCGCTACGCCTTGCCCGACATGGCCACCGCCAAGCGCGAGGCCAATATCCTGACCGATCTGGAGCGTCTGGCCTCCCTCAATGAGGCCGCCGGCATTCCCGTTGGCGATGACGGTCTGCCTGCTCCCGACTACAATCGCCACAGCTGCGGCTCGTTCTTTATGAATCCGATTCTGACCGCCGACCAAGCGGCGGCCCTGCCCGAAGATGCGCCGAAGTTCGACGCGACTCTGCCTGACGGCACTCCCGGCACCAAGACGTCCGCCGCCTGGCTCATCGACCATGCCGGCTGCCATAAGGGATATAAGGTCGATGCGGACGCGCCGGCCAGTCTATCCACGCAGCACACGCTGGCCTTGACCAATCGTGGGGGAGCGAGCGCGGCCGATATCGCAGCTTTGGCGCGCGCGGTTCAGCAGGCAGTCAAGAGCGCGTTCGGAGTGGACTTGGTGCCCGAACCGGTCTGCGTCGGTGTGCTGTAATCGCGCTATTGATTGATGGAGCGGGTTATTAATCCCATATATTGCGGACTCTAAGTCTTATTAATAGACAAGACACGCGGGCTCTTCTATACTCGATTGTCGGTATTGTGCGCATTTGGTGCGCAAACAACAGAGAAAAAAAGAAGAGCACTATGCAACTGTTCCGTACGAAATCCGTCGAACAGACCATTGCCGAAACGGGTGAAGAGGGCCGCAAGCTCAAGCGCAACCTGACTTGGTGGGATCTGTCAATCATGGGCGTGGCCGTAGCCGTGGGCGCCGGCATCTTCTCGGTGGGCGCGCAGGCCGCCGCCTTCCACGCCGGCCCGGCCGTGATTATCAGCTTCCTGATCGCCGGCATCGTGTGCGGCGCAGCCGTGATGTGCTACGCCGAATTCGCTTCGATGATTCCGGTGGCCGGCTCCGCCTACACCTTCACCTACACCACGGTCGGCGAGATCATGGCCTGGATCATCGGCTGGGATCTGATTCTGGAAATGCTGATGGCCGGCTCCGTGATTTCCAAGTATTGGGGCGTATACCTCAACGATTTCATGCGCCTGATGGGCTGGAACGCCAACACCAACCTGACGTTCGGCTCCTTCCATATCGATATCGCCCCGATTATCATCGTGGCGTTCTTTACCACGCTGCTCGTATTCGGCACCAAGATCGGCGCCCGCGTGGACGGTGCTATGACCGTGCTCAAGATCGCCATCGTGTTCTTTGTGGTGATCGTCGGCTTCTTCTACGTCAAGGCCTCCAACTTCACCCCGTTCATTCCGCCGAGCCAGCCGGCCTCCACCGTGGAAGGCTCCTCCGCCGTCACCGGCGTGATGACCCAGCCGCTGTGGCAGTTCGCCACCGGCATGACCCCATCCGTGTACGGCGTTCCCGGCATCCTCTCGGGCGCGGCGCTCGTGTTCTTCGCGTTCATCGGATTCGACGTGGTGGCCACCGCCTCTGAGGAGACCAAGAACCCGCACAAGAACGTGCCGCTCGGCATCGGCGTGGGCATGCTGCTCATCATTGTCATGTACATGCTCGTGGCCGTGGTGACCACCGGCATGGTCTCCTATGCCGATCTCGCCAAGCAAGACAGCCCCTCGCTGGCCACCGCCTTCGAACTGGTGGGTGCCGACTGGGCCGCCAAGATCATCAGCTTCGGCATCGTGCTGGGCCTGGCCACCGTGGTTATGGTGCTGTTGCTCGGCCTGACCCGTATCGTCTTCGCCATGAGCCGTGATGGTCTGCTGCCGCGCGGCCTGTCCAAGACCGGCAAGCATGGCACCCCGGCCGCTCTGCAGATCGTCGTCGGCGCGGTGGTGGCGCTTGTGGCCGCCTTCTTCGACATCGGCGTGCTCTCCGACATGGTCAACATCGGCACCCTGTCCGCCTTCACGCTGGTGGCCATCTCCATCCCGATTATGCGCAAGAAGCGCCCCGACCTGCCGCGCGCCTTCAAGATGCCCGGCAGCCCGTGGATTCCGATCCTCATCGCCGTGGCCAACTTCTGGTTGATGCTCAACCTGTCCGTGCTCACCTGGATTCGTTTCGTGGTGTGGCTCGTGGTCGGTTTCGCCATCTACTTCGGCTACGGCTACTGGCATGCGCGCCTCGGCAAGGGCGACCTGACCGAAACGCTGTCCGCCGAAACCGATAAGGCCGTTAACGGCTGAGAGCGAGGAGCGTCCCAACAGGCGCGTACCCTTGTATCAGTATTTGTTAAGGAGGATTCCATGCCATATGTAATCGCTCAGCCTTGCGTGGATGTCAAGGACAAGGCTTGCGTGGACGAGTGCCCCGTCGACTGCATTTACGAGGGTTCCCGCTCGCTGTACATCAACCCCAACGAGTGCGTCGACTGCGGTGCATGCGAACCGGTGTGCCCCACCGAGGCCATCTTCTATGAGGATGATCTGCCGGACGAGTGGGCTTGGTACAAGGATGCCGCTGTCAACTTCTTCGCTGAAGTCGGCGATTTGGGCGGCGCTTCCGCCAATGGTCCAATCGGCAAAGACCCGGAACAGGTCGCCGCGCTGCCGCCGCAGAACCAGTAAGCTGATTTGCGGATAAGCGCTGCACACAGCGCATAGTTCGGATTGAACCCTCGGTCTATCACGGCCGAGGGTTCGTCGTATCTTAGGAACATACCGTCCAAGAAAGGGGTTCTCATGGGCTTCCACGCATATTCGTCGCCATACGACTGGTCTCGTATCGCCGGCTTCAAAGCCACCGCCAAAACCGTGCCGGGTGGCATGATCGACCTGTCCGTAGGCTCGCCTGTGGACCCGGTGCCGAGCAGTGTCCAGCAGGCGCTGGTTGCCGGCGCAGACGCCCCCAACGCCCATGGATACCCGGTCACCGCCGGCACTGCCGACCTTAAGGCCGCTATCGATACATGGTTCCGCGAACTGCGCGGGGTGGATCTGAAATCCATCAACGCTGCCGCCGTACCCACCGTGGGTTCCAAGGAGGCCGTGGCGCTGATGGCCAGCCTGCTGCACCTTGGCGAAGGCGATGTGGTCGTCCAACCGGCTGTCTCCTACCCGACTTACGAGATCGGTACCCAACTTGCCGGCGCCACCGTGGTCAAAGTCGATGATGTGACCGACGTCGATTCCTGGGTGAATATTCCGAACGTCAAGGCCATCTGGATCAACTCGCCGTGTAATCCCTCCGGCGAGGTCATCTCCGCTGACTGGCTGACCGACATCGTGGCTGCTGCCCGTCGCATCGGTGCCGTGGTGCTCTCCGACGAATGCTATGCGTTAATGGACTGGCGTTCGGTGCGCCGCAATACAGCCGCGTCCTCTGCGCCTGCCGCGTCTGCATCTGCTGCGTCTGTGCCTGCCGCACCGGTGGCCGAATCCAACGAGCCCGCCTCCGATACCGCATTCAGTCTCTCCGCCACGCCATGTGCCCTGAATCCACATGTGTGTGAAGGTTCGGCAGCTGGCATCCTGGTGCTCTACTCGCTGTCCAAGCAGTCCAACATGGCCGGCTACCGTACGGCTCTAATTGCCGGCGATTACCGGCTGGTCAAGGAAATGGCCGAATACCGCAAGCAGATCGGCCAGATTATTCCTGGCCCAGTGCAGGCCGCCATGGCCGCAGGTCTGAAGGACACAGCCGCTGTGCGCGAGCAATGGGGGCGTTACCGTCGCCGCCTATCCGCGCTGGTTGACGCACTGAAGGCATATGGCTATTCGGCACAAATGCCCTCCGGCGCGCTGTACGTATGGGTCAAGGCCAAGTCCGGCGACTGCTGGGCCGATATGGCCGAGCTCGCCAAGATCGGCATCATCCCCAGCCCCGGCGAATTCTACGGCGCTCCCGCCTACCTGCGTTTCTCCGCCACCGCCACCGACGAGGCCATCCGTTCCGCCTGCGAACGTCTCACGGCGTAATGAGATCGTAAGTGGCGTTGAGCCGTTCACGCCCCAAACTGGGCGGCCTTGTTGCCGAATTTGCGGCGCACAGCGTCCAGTGCGGCCTCGGCATCATGCAAACGCGCCTGTGAGGTCTGGCCGCGGGCATTGTCGGCCTCTTCGAGCATGTCATCCAGTGAAGGCTGCACGGCCGTAGCCGCCGCCTTACTGAGCGAAGACGTGCTCATACCGGCCAAGCGAATAGTTTTGGGCAGGGGAGTGGCAGACTCCGCCGAGGCCGGTAGCCCCAGCATGACTTTCAGCTGCCGCACGCATTCCGGGTACAGCACGCCGGCCGTATCGGTCGGCCGCTCCATCGTAAAAGACCGGGTCTGATAGCTCAGGTCGGCGAACCGCAACTTCACCGTCAGCGTGCGCGCCACCAGCCCCTTGCGCCGCAGCGTGCTGGCTACTTCGTCGCAGGCCGAACGCAGTAGCCCACACACCACGCGCATATCGCGTGTATCCTCGGCCAAGGTTTCCTCGGACCCAATGGATTTCTCCTCGCGTACCGTGGTAATTTCGCGGGAATCCAACCCGTGCGAGGCCGCCCATAATCCACGTGCCGCAGCCGGGGAGCCAGTGGCACGAGTCAATGCAACCTCATCCAGCTGAGCCAATTCAGCCACCGAATGCACGCCCCAAGCATTAAGCCGCTTCTCCAAAGACGGCCCGATGCCCGGAATGCCACGCAATGGCATCATCTGCACGAATTCGGCCGATCGGGCCGCGGGAATCAGCAGCATGCCGTCCGGCTTGGCATTGGTCGAGGCCATTTTGGACACCAGTTTGTTACAGGCGATACCCACTGAACACGTCACGTGGAAGCGCTCGGCCACCTGAGCGCGAATCCACGCGCCGATCGCGCTCGGCCGCCCCCACTCCAGCAGTGCGGCGGACACATCCATATAGCCCTCGTCCACCGAAACCTGCTCGAACCGGTCGGTGACGGTCAAAAACACCTCATGCATGATTCGGTGCGACATCATGCGGTAATACGCCATATCCACTGGCAGAAAAATGCCGTTCGGGCACAACTGATGGGCGCGCGCGGCCGGCATCGCCGAATTGATGCCGTATTTCCGGGCTTCGTAGCTCGCGGCGGACACCACCGCGCGCGGCCCGGTGCCGATGATCACCGGCTTGCCTTTGAGCCCGGGGTTGCGCGCCACCTCCAATGAGGCGTAGAAGGCATCCATGTCGATATGCAGCACGGTGCATCCGGTCTCGTCGTGGCCCCAATCGCGTTTGGCGGCCTCAAGTCTCGGTGCGGTGCTCATGCCACCATTGTAGGAATGCCGAACGAGGTCATGCTCACTATGTGGCGCGCATGGCGCGGCGCTCATTGTCATAATGTCGAATATCGCCGGAATTCCAAGGGTTTGCGCACTGTGCGGCTGTTTCGCATGGTGGGTGCGATTCCACGGAATCGTCCACATTGCGTCACTGTCCGTAACGCCTTCCAAGTCAATGCGCGCTGTCCCGGCTCTCCGAGTAGCGTAAACCTCATGAAGAAGGCAGTGGTCGGTATCCTCAACCGTGTTCCCGTGGTTCTTATCGTGATTGGTGAGGCACTGGTGATTTATTTGGCTACGGCCGTCGCCAAACTTGCGTTCACCCAGCTCGATCCGCTGTACTCAGTGTGGTATCGCGTGGGATTCATGGCGGTGCTGTTGCTGCTGTGGCGCAGGCCCTGGAACAAGGCGAAGCGAGCGCAACTGTTTCACCGCGACGCCCGCAGCTGGGGGCTGGTCGTACTGCTCGGCTGCTCGCTGGTGCTGATGAATACCCTGTTTTATGTGGCCATCAGCAATATGGACATGGGCATTGCCGTGTCTATCGAATTTTTGGGACCGCTTTCGGTGGCGGTGATTACCGGCAAAAGCTGGCGCGAGCGGGTCGGTATCGGCATCGCGACGGTCGGTGTGGTGCTGTTGGCCGGCATATCATTGGCCAATCCGTCCGGCAATGGCACGTTTTTGTATGGTCTGATTGCGATTTTGATCGGCGGGTCGATGTGGGGCATGTATATCATCACCGGCCGGCGCGTGGCGGCTGGCGGCAATTCGCTGGATAATCTGTGCATCGCCGTGACCATCGGCTGGCTGGTCCAGTCCCTGTTTCTTGGCGTGCCGGCTGTGGCTCATGTGGTTCACCCCAAGGCCGATGCCACGTGGGCGCTTGAGCCCGGCGGTTCGCTGAAGCTGCTGGCTCTGCTGTTTGTGATTTCCCTGATGGCCTCGTTCATTCCCTATGTGGTGGAGCAGATCACGCTGCGACGCACCACATCCGGCGCATTTTCGGTAATGCAATCCATCAATCCCGCCATGGCGGTGGCCGTGGGACTGGCGTTCGGCGAGGTTCCCAGCGTTGGTGAAATCGTCGGTGTGGCGTTGGTGATTTGCGCGGTTATCGTTACGTTCTCCGGCGATGCCGCGCCCGCGGACGGTCAATAATATGTCGTTCGGCACGCCGTATCCGCAGGACGTGGTACAGTAATTTGCTGTTGCGCATTATTGCGTAACGTGGAGTCATGCCTGAGTGGCCGATAGGGGCACCCTGCTAAGGTGTTAGTCGTGTAAACGGCTCGAGGGTTCGAATCCCTCTGACTCCGCCGATTAAGGTTCCGAGTGAAAGCTCGGAACTTTTTTGTTTTCCGGAAACTCCGGGTTAAGTAACTCCTGAAATAACCGAGGACGGGCGGTCTCCGCTTGTGGTAAGCGGAGTCGGAGGTACGCCATTGTCCGTCCGCCTCCAAACCGCCATTTTAGTGGGCGAACGAGTGCGGCACGTCGGGAAAAGTCCGAGCGACGAAAGAAAAATGTCCACTAAGTGAGACTTTTGCGTGGTGTTCGTGAATGGTGATTGAAGATTAACCGGTTTATATATTGCTTGTCCAATCGCTTGCTCATCGCCTCCCTCCCCGCAGTACTTGACCGAGATGGGCGGTACCCTAGAGAGAGAAGAAGAGTTCCGAAGGGCGGGCAAAGATGAGCCATATCGCTGGGCAGGGGCAACATCGCTCCAACTCGACACGAACCAACCGTGCGGCGCTGATTATCGTGTTCGTGATCGTGCTCGCCGTTGCGCTGGGCATCGGCGCATGGTTCGCAACCCATCGCACGGACGGCAATGGCCCCGCACACGCCGGAGCGTCGGACGTCGCGTTGAATAAAGCGAAGAACACGCCCAAACCGGTGACCGAACATCACGGCAATTCACCGGATTGCCCGGATACGGACTGCATCGCCATGCTGGTCAACGGCGATTTGTTGTTCCATGAGGGATTGTGGAGCCATTTCCAAGGCCCGAACCCCAACGCCACGGATGGCACCGCCTTCAACTTCGACCCGCTGTTCGCGCCGATGAAGCAGTACATTCAGGCTTCGGACATCGCCGTGTGCGAATTCGAAACCCCGATCGCCCAGCGCGGCGGCCCATATGCCGCGTACCCGATCTTCAACATTCCGCCGGAAGTGGCGGATGCCGCCCGCAACGTGGGATACAACGCCTGCACACACGCCACCAACCATTCCTGGGATCAGGGGGCGGATGGCATCGCCCGTCTGTGGGACACGCTTGAGGCCGATGGCATCGCCCAGACCGGCTCGTATAAAACCGAAGCCGACTCCACCAAACCGTTGGTCATCGATTCCCCGACCGGCGGCGGCAAGCTGGGTCTGGTCACCGGCACGGTCTCCCTCAACGGCATGACCGCCGACGAGGACTGGCAGGTGGATCGTCTGCGCGAAGACGGCGACCCGAATCACGACAGCGACATCCAGCGCGCGGTAGACAAGGCCAACAAGGCCCGCGAGCAAGGTGCCGATGTGGTGGCCATCGCCATGCACTCGGTGCAGGAATACCTTGATTACGCCGATTCCTGGCAGATTTCGGAAGCCCATGAGCTTGCCGACACTGGTGCCTTCGACGTTATTTACGGTGCCGGCTGCCATTGTGCGCAGCCCATCGAGAACTATAACGGCACGTGGATTATCTACGGTCTGGGCAACGCCGTCACCGAGTCGGCGAACACGCCGGAAACCTTGGTCAACAATCAGGGCGTGACCGCACGCATCCAGTTCGCCGGCAAGAAGGGCGTCAAGGGGTCGTGGCGCGTCAACCGCATCGATTGGGTGCCCACCGCCAACGTGCATCAAGGCAACTACCAATGGTGCCCGATATCCAGCGACCATCCCATAGGCACATGTTGGGACGAAGCCTACGACGCTCAGATACGCCAACGCATCTGGGATGTCATCTATTCGATGGGCGCGGACCAGAACGTCGTCAAGGAATGGAACATCACGCAGGAGCAGGCGGCAAAGCAATAGTTGCTCGGCTTGGTCTCAAGGAGGGGAAGCCGCAAGGTGACGCTTTTCCCGCCGGCCTCCTAATGTGGAGCCCATGACCGAGATTTACGAAACCCAAAGCGAACGCACCGATCTGCCCCTCGTCGTGATGCCGTCCGTGCTTGACTCGATGATCGAGCCCATCAAGGCCCAGTTCCCCGCGCTCCACGACGTTGCCCGCGTGCGTATGTTCGAGGAATTCACGTCCGACGAGGCGACCATAGCCGAGCGTCTGAAGGATGCCGACGCCCTGCTGGTGGGCGGCTACCACATTTCGGACGATCTGCTGCGCACCATCAGCGAGCAGGGGCACGTCAAGTGCATCGTGTTCTGCGGTACCGGCGTCGCCAGCTACCTCAATCTCGATAAGGCGCGCGAGCTGAAGATCCGCGTCTGCAACGCCGAACATTATGGCGATCACGCCGTGGCCGAGCACACCTTCGCCCTTCTGTTCGAGCTCATCCGCCGCGTTGGCCAACTCGATAAGGACGTCAAGGCCGGCAACTGGGCGTGGGCCAGCGGCGATGGACTGCAACTCGCCGGCCGTCGCATGGGCATCATCGGACTGGGCGGCATCGGCTCCACCGTGGCCGGCATCGCCCGCGCCCTCGGCATGGAGGTCGCCGCATGGAATTCGCATGTGCCGCCCGAGCATTTCGAACGCTCCGGTGCCACTCCGGTCGACGATCTCAACAAGCTCATCGAAACCAGCGACGTCATCTCCGTCCATCTGCCGCTGAACAACGCCACGCGCGGCATCGTCACCGCCGAGAACCTTGCGCATGTGAAGCCCGGCACCCTGTTCATCAACACCGCCCGCTCCGAAGTCATCGAATCCGGTGCGCTGCTTGCCCGACTGCAAAAGGGCGATGTTCCCGCCGCACTCGACGTGTTCGACCATGAGCCGCTGACCGCCGACGACGCCATCTGCCATGTGCCCGGCATCGTCCTGACCCCGCACGTCGGCTGGCGTGCCGACGGCGCGTTCAAGGAGCTCACCCGCCAGATGATCGCCTGCCTGACCGCCTACTTCGCCGGCGAAGACTATAACGTCGTCGTCTCCGAACGCTGATAGCCCTGCCTAGCCTCGCGCTCAATCGAACACCCAGCCAGTCGACCACCGGAACACGCTCATGCAGACGATTCTCAACACGCCCGACGATCCCGCCCACGATTCGCTCGTCGAAAAAAAGTCCGAATTTATCGGCGACGCCGCCCATGTCGATACGCTCGACGAGGCGCTCGCGTTCGTGGCTGCGATCCGTGAGCAGCATCCGAAAGCCCGACACGTGGCGTATGCCGCCGTGTGCGGAGGCGCGGATGGGCGACTGTCCGAACGCATGAGCGATGACGGCGAGCCGTCCGGTACCGCCGGCAAGCCGATTCTCGACGTACTCAAGCAGTCGGGCACCACCGATTGCGTGGTTGCCGTCACCAGATATTTCGGTGGTATTCTGCTGGGCTCCGGTGGTCTGGTCCGCGCGTACTCATCCGCCGCATCATTGGCGATGAAAGCCGCCCGCGCCGCCCGCATCATGACCGCCAAGCGATACCGGGTTCGCCTCGAATACCCGCAGTTGGCCCGATTCCAGCAGATCCTGGCGCAGCTTGGTGGCAGTCAGGAGGATGAATCGTATGCGGTGAACGTCGAGTTGACCGCGGTGGTGCCGCAGGATGATTGCGCGCGATTCGAGGAGCGTGTGCGGGAAGCGTTCAATGCCGCGGTGGTGCCGGACCCGATTGACATGGTCAACATTCCGGTTCCGCTCGCATGACGCCTGTATGACTAAGCTGGGCATCATGACCGACGAGAACACCACCAGCCAGCAGACCCAGTCCACCGAGGCCGCAACCGAGGCCGCGGCCGAGAATGCAACCGGCACGGACGCCCAGCAGCAGGACCAAGGCGCGCAGTCCGCAGCCGAGTCCGCCGCTCCGGTGGATTTCGAACCGCTGACCGCTACATACGAGCGTCTGCGTCATTCCACCGACCCGGCCGAACTGTCCGAATTCGCCCGTCGGCCGTTGCCTGACCGTGCCGATCAGGCGGCGTTCTCCCGCGCCACCGCACTTTTGGAGGCTGTGGCCGGCAACCCGCACACCCCGGTGGCCGATCGTGTGTTCCTCGCCGACACCATGCCGTTCCCGAACGTATTGGTCAAACTCTCCGAAGACCCCGAACCGTCCGTGCGTCAAGCCGTGGCCGCCAACGGGGACGACAAGAATTGGCTGGTCGGCCGTCTGACCAAGGACCCGGTGCCTGCGGTCCGGGATACGGCGTTGAAAAACAAGCGCACCAGCTGGAAGATGCGGCTTGAGGGTGCGCAGGACCCCACTGCGGATGCGGAGACATTGGATTTCTTGGGCGTACTTGGCACCGAATCCGAAGAGGGAGCACCGGCGGTGCTTTCCTCGATGGTCCGCCGTGCCGTGGCACTGAACCCCAATACGTCCGAAGCGATGCTTGCCAAATTGGCCAACGACCCCTCGGCCGAGGTGCGGCACGCCGTGGAAAGCCGCCGCTAAGCACACTATTGCTGTGTTTTGCCGCGCAAATTTGGCCGGCAATCACCCCCTGTCCACCATTGTGAGCGCTCACATCTCACTATGTGAGGGTAAAAAGTACATAATTTGGCGGAATCATGGCATTTTTCTTACGGTGTGGCGCAATCAAACGGCGTTAGACTGGGGCTATGAGTGAGATTACCGAGAGTGAAGAGCGTCTGGCCCGTCCGTTGATTCGACTGGCCAAGTTGGTCGGTGTCGGCACGAGTTATTTGGGCATGAGCCATGACTACCACGAGATAGACGATGACGTCCTGATCGAGGTGCTGGCAGCGCTGGGCATCGACGCCTCCAGCGAGAGCGCCCAACTCATCGCCATCCGACGCATTCTGAACGAGCGTTACGCCCGATTGGTGGCACCCACCGTGCTGCATATCGCCGGTAGCGAGGACCGGGTGCTGGTGAACACCGGTATTCTGGACGTGCCTTCGGCGAGCATCACGCTGGAGAATGGCGAGCCATATCAAGGCACCATTGAAGTTGGTCCTGGAGATGGATCCCAGGCCTACGACTTGGATGGTACGTTCATTTCGAATGCGGCTGTGGTCATTCCCGCCGATCTGCCGATTGGTTACCATACGCTGCACGTCAAGGTCGCCGACCGTGTGCAAGACGCCACTTTGATCAGTGCACCTGATCGCGTCGATCTGCTTGACCCGATGAAGGGCGGCAGTCTGTGGGGCTGGATGGCCCAGCTGTACTCGATTCGCTCCTCCAACTCCTGGGGCGTGGGCGATTACGAGGATCTGAAGACCATGCTGGTGGACGCCAAGCAGAAGACCGGTGCCGACTTCGTGCTCATCAATCCGGTGCATGCCGCCGAGCCGGTGTCCCCGCTCACCCCGTCGCCGTATCTGCCGGTAAGCCGTCGCCTGATCAACTTCACGTACATCCGTCCTGAGGCGATCGCCGAATATGCCACGCTCAGCGAGGGCGACAAGAATGCCGTCGACGGACTGCATGCCGACACCGAACCGCTGAACGGTGATTCCCAGCTCATCGACCGTGACGCCATGTGGCGCAGCAAGATGCACGCCCTGTGGATTATCTTTAAGGCCGGCCGTACCGCCGAACGCCAAAGCGTATTCGACCAATTCAAGGCGGACTGTGGTTCCGACTTGGAGGCGTATGCCACGTGGTGCCTGTGCTACGACAAGTGGGGAGCACCCAACGGCGAGGAGGGCAACTGGGAGCGCAAGTTCAATCGCAACTCCCCGGAAATCGCCAATCTGCGCAAGCAGTACCCGGACACTTTGGACTTCTACCGCTGGCTGGAATGGATTGCCGCCGAGCAGCTGTCCTCCGCCCAACAGGCAGCCAAGGACGCCGGCATGCATATCGGCATCATGTCCGATATGGCCGTCGGCGTGCACCCCTCCGGCGCTGACGTGTGGTGGAATCCCGAGCGCTTCGCCAAGGGAGCCACGGTCGGCGCGCCGCCGGACATGTTCAACCAGCAAGGCCAGAACTGGAGCCAGCCGCCGCTGAGCCCGATCAATCTGGAGGCCACCGGCTACGAGGCCTACCGCAATATGGTGCATGGCATGTTCGCCCGTGCCGGTGCGGTGCGCATCGACCACATCCTTGGCCTGTTCCGCCTGTGGTGGATTCCCGAGAACCGTTCGGCTATGGATGGCGCTTACGTGTACTACGACTCAGACATCATGCTGGGCGTTCTGGCCATCGAGGCCTCTCGCGCCGGCGGCGTGGTCGTAGGTGAGGACCTCGGCGTGGTGCCGGACCATGTGGCCGATTCCCTGTCGAGCCACGGTATTCTCGGTTGCGCCGTTGAATGGTTCGAGCAGTGCGACGGTGTGTTCCGCGCCCCCTCCCAGTGGCGTCCGTATGCATTGGCCTCCGTGAATACGCACGATTTGCCGCCGGCCGCCGGTTACCTGGAATACGAGCACGTCAAGATTCGTGAGCGTCTGGGCTTGCTGACCGGCCCGGCCGAGGAATTCGAAGCCTCCGCCAAGGCCGAGCAGGATGCGATGCTGGCCATGCTGGTCGAGCAGGGTTATCTTGATGCCGACTTTGCCGAACATCGTGAGGATCACGAGGCGGATATCGTCGACGCGCTGTACCGCGCATTGAAGGGTTCGCCGTGCAAGCTGCTCGCCGCCTCGATCACCGACGCGGTGGGGGAGAAGCGTGCGCAGAACCAGCCGGGCACCAACAACGAATACCCGAACTGGCGCATCCCACTGGCCGACGCCAAGGGCAACGTGGTACCGCTCGAAACCCTCTTCGACACCCCCGGTGCCCAACGCTTCGCCCAAATCTTCAATTCCTGACCCGCTTTACCTCCCTCTGACGAGCCGAGTCGTTATAAGCGGACAGTCCAGTGGACTGTCCGTAGACGAGGCCTGAAAGAAGCGATAGCTGAGAGAAGGCAGGGAATTGCCTCACCGTAGGTGAGTCGGTTAGCCGAAGTGGGTGGGAGAGAAACCATAAATAGGGGAAGAGAAGCCATAAACCCAATGGAGTGTCCCCAGTTGCCCTATGTCAAGCCCGGCGATATACTAGTGGATTGTTGTGTTTCCCTAAGGGGTCCTTCAAAGCGCTATCCCACTCGCCATCGAGGACTTTCAGGGAGCCCACGGATAATGAGGTTCGACGCCTCTTGGATGCGGCCCTGACCAAGCCACGCCAAGCAGCTGAGACCCGGAACACAATATAGAAAAGGTAATCCAGTGAAAACTTTCACTCCGAAGCCAGCTGATCTGACTCATGACTGGTACGTCATCGACGCCACCGACGTGGTGCTCGGCCGTCTCGCCACCCAGGCTGCAATCCTGTTGCGCGGCAAGAACAAGCCGACCTACGCTCCGCACGCCGATTCCGGCAACCACGTGATCATCATCAATGCCGACAAGATTGCTCTGACTGGCAACAAGATGGGCAAGGAACTCTACTCGCACTCCGGCCGTCCCGGTGGTCTGCGTCGTGACTCCTACGCCGAGCTGCTCGAGAAGAACCCCGAGCGCATCATCAAGAACGCTGTCAAGGGCATGCTGCCGAAGAATCGTCTGGCCAAGGTGCAGCTCGACCGCCTGCGTATCTTCCGTGGCGCCGAGCACCCGCACACCCCGCAGAAGCCCCAGGTCTTCGAGATCGCCCAGGTCTCGCAGCAGGCCAAGTGAAACCTGAGAGGAGATAAGAATCATGGCTGAAAACACCAACGACTCCCAGGTTGTCGAGACCGAAGAGGAGCTCACCAACTACACCACCGAGACCAACGCTGGCGCTGGCACCGGCACCTCCGCGATTGAGCCGGGCTACGGCACCGGTCGCCGCAAGGAGGCTGTCGCCCGTGTCCGTCTGGTTCCGGGTGACGGCAAGTGGACCATCAACGGCCGCACTCTGGAGGAGTACTTCCCCTCCAAGCTGCTGCAGCGTGAGGTCAACTCCCCGATCGTTCTGCTCAAGCTCGAAGGCAAGTTCGACGCTATCGTCCTCGTTGACGGCGGCGGCACCACCGGCCAGGCCGGCGCCATCCGCCTCGGCGTTGCCCGCGCTCTGAACGCCATCGATCGTGATGCCAACCGCGCCGCCCTGAAGAAGGCTGGCTTCCTGACCCGCGACGCTCGCGTCGTGGAGCGCAAGAAGGCTGGTCTGCACAAGGCACGTCGCGCCCCGCAGTTCTCCAAGCGTTAATTTCGCTTGTCCTGTACCGAGCATACAAAGGCTCTCCGCGGAATTCCGCGGAGAGCCTTTGTGTTTGTGTCGCGCTGTCTTGAGTGTGACTCACACCTGCTTCATCAGCGTGATGCTCAGCGCCGGCATGGTCCAGACATTGTCGTCGACGGGAGTGTCCGGTGTATCATCCACAGGGGCATCGGGCATATCAGCTGATACCTCATCCCGAGGCGCGGACGAGGTGCCGTCTGCGGCGTGATCTGTTACTGGCATCGCGAATTTGATGGTATCCGCTTCATTCTCAGTCGAGGATTCCGTACGCTGCATGGCCACTTCTTCGACCATCTTGAGTACTGTCTCGCTGGCGTCCGGTACATGCTGCGTCCAGACGGTGGTGTCACCGTTCAAATCGCATTCCTCGACCTGAGTGCCATGCCCGGCTCGACGGCCGTTGATTTCGGCCGAGCACCATTTAGGCGTCCAGTGGGTGTCTGGCGGCAGGCGGAATGTGCGGTCGTCAGCGGTGCCGTTGACCACAATGCACACGTCCACCTCACTGTTGGACAGCAATCGCATGGTGAAGCTACGTACGCCCAGATCGAACCAGTCACGCTCCATCGGCGTGGTACCGTCGGGCAGGAACCACTGCACGCGGCTTGAGGGCTTGAGTAGGCCGATCTGGGTCAGTCGGGTGAAGAAATCCTCGTGGTGATATAGGTCCAGTGATTTACGCAGCGCCACCAGTCGAGACACGGTTTCCAAGCGGCGCATTTCGCGCGTCTTGTTGGTGGAATACATCCAATCCCACTTCAGCCACGTGATGTCGTTGTCTTGGCAGTAGGCGTTGTTGTTGCCGTCCTGCGTGTTGCGGAATTCGTCGCCGGCGAGCATCATCGGCGTACCCAGCGAGAGCAGCAGCATGCCGATCATGTTCATGGCCGCCTGTTCGCGTGCCGCAATGACGTCTGGATCATCGGTGACGCCTTCGACGCCGAAATTGGCGGAATGGTTCACCGACGAGCCATCATTATTGTTTTCGCCGTTGGCTTCATTGTGCTTGGAGCGGTATCTGGTGAGGTCCGTCAGCGTGAAACCGTCGTGGCAGGACACGAAATTGATGGAGGCCGGAGCGCCACGCCCTGGTTCGGTGGCGAACAGATCGGCCGAGCCGCAGAGTCGCGTGGACATCTCCTGCAAACTGATACGCCCGAAATCGGAGCCGCCGTCCACATCCTCAAGCCAGAAGGTGCGGGCCGTATCGCGGAAGCGGTCATTCCATTCGGCGAACGGCACGGAGAATTGGCCGGTGCGCCAGCCGAGGTTGCCCAGATCCCACGGCTCCATAATGAGCTTCAGGTTGCCCAGCAGCAGATCGGAACGCAGGGCGTAGAGGAACGGGTGATGATGGGTGAATTCGCCTTCCAGGCGGGCCAGCGTGACGCCAAGGTCGAAGCGGAAACCGTCTATGCCGATACGCTTGGCCCAGTATCGTAATGAGTCGATGGCAAAGGTGACCACATGCGTGTTGGTGAAGTCCAGCGTATTGCCGCAACCGGTGGTGTCTTCGAGTCGGCCGGTATTGGATTTTTGATGGCGATAGTAGGCCAGGTCGTCGAGGCCGCGCCAGCAGACCGTCGGGCCTTCGACGCCGCCTTCGCATGTGTGGTTGTAGACCACGTCCATGATGACTTCGAAGCCGGCCTCGTGCAGTGCGCGCACCATGTCTATGACTTCTTGGCGCACGGCGGCCGCGCCCTTCTCCTGGGCGGCTTTAGTGGCGTAGGAGGGTTCGGGGGCGAAGTAGCTGAGGGTGGAGTAGCCCCAGTAGTTCTTGCGGCCGTGTTCTTGCAGGAAGAGCTCGTCCTGCTTGGCCATAATCGGCAGCAGTTCGATGGATGTGATGCCTAGACCCTGCAGATAGGCGAGCGTGGTGGGGTGTGCGAGTCCGGCGTACGTGCCGCGCAATGATTCGGGCAGCCACGGTGCGTTGGCGGTGAAGCCTTTGACGTGCATCTCATAGACGACGGTTTTGCGCCACGGCACATGCGGGTGCTGCGGGTCGCCCTCATGCTTATGGGTATCGCGATCGTCGATGGCCACGGACACCGGCATATGGCCGAGCGAGTCTACGGTGCTCATGGCACCGTATGCCGAGCCGATTACCTTGCGGTCCACGACATCGCATTCATAGGAGAAGGCGGCGGGGGTGAGCTCCATGGAGCCGTCGATGCCCTTGCCATACGGGTCAAGCAGGAATTTGTATGGATTGAAGCGCACGCCGTGTTTCGGGTCCCATGCGCCGTCCACGCGGTAGCCATAACGCATGCCGTCCCATGCTTTGGGCAGGTGCACGTACCACAGGCCGTAGTTCGGCCCGGTCATGCGGAACAAGGTCTCGCGCAGATACAAATGTTCGATAATGCGTGTGCATACCGGGAACTCATGAATCTGCTGGATAAAGGAGATATTCGGGTCCTCGAACAGGCGGATGGCGTCTTGGAAGAAAGCGCTGGGCTCATCAATGGGCTCCAGTACGCATAGCCAAACCTGATCGGCAGTTTCGGAACGAACAACGACGTCAGCCCCACCGTCGTCAGTGAAGTACAGCCCTGGGCGAGTGGCGTAACGATGCAACGGTGGGTTTTTCATACCTCCATTGTAGACGTGTTGTCACTTTTGGTGGAAGCCCTTGATTTCCTGCCGCGTTCCGCAGCACCGCAGATGCCGTCGAGATAATTCTCGGCGAACCGCAACGCGGCACCGATGATGTTCTGATCTTCGGCGCAGTAGCTCTTGCGCAGATTGAAATGGTCGGTGCCGAACGGGCTGCGTGCGATGACGCGCGTCTTCAGATCCTCGATGTCGCTGTCTTCAAGATGCTGGGCTGCTTCACCGCCGACAATCACGTCGCCCGCGATGATGGATCGCGCGTTGACGATGGCCTGCGCCACGTAATCCAGCCACTCATCCATGCGCTCGCGATGATGCCGTTCGCCCTGCTCAAGCACGCTGAAGAAGCCGGGAATGCTTTCGTAATCCTCGGGCAAGGTCTCCGGCGAGCAGTAGGTGTCCATGCAACCGCGCTGGCCGCAGTAGCATTCGCGGCCGCCCGGCACCAGCGTCATGTGTTCGATGGCGCCGTTGCACTGGTTCGGGCCTTGATACAGTTTGCCCCCCGCGATCACCGCGCCGCCCGGGCGTCGCTCCAGATAGACGCACACCGCATCGGTGAGCGTGGAGTCGAACCAGAGTTCGGCCATGGCTGAGGCATCGGAATCGTGGATCATCATGCACGGGTAATGGACCGATTGGCTGATGGTTTCGAGCGTGAGCCCAGTGTTGCCCATAATGGTGCCGAAGATGATGGTGGTGGCGTCGGGGGAGAGGATGCCTTGGATGGCGAACGAGACGCCGAGCACCTTGCCGTGCTTCTTTTCGACGTCGGCGGCGAAGTTGTTGATGATGCCGCCGATACGCTGGTAGTAAACGTTGGTGTTGCGGTAAGGCAGGGCATCGTTGCGTTTTTCGATGACGTTGCCGTACAGGTTAATCGCGCACAGGCGCAGTTCGTTGGACCGCATCACTACCCCGATGGCAGTGCGATGATCGGGATTGAACTCATAATTTTGCGCCTTGCGCCCGCCGGTGGAATCCTGCAGTTCGCCTTTGCGGATGAGTCCGTCATCTTCTAGTGCGTGCAGATTTTGGGTGATGGTGGGCAGGCTGAGGCCGAGTTCGCGTTCCAGTTCCTGCTTGGTGACATGGCTATGGCCATACAGATACTGGGCCATGGCACTGCGGTTGTGCGCTTTCACTGCGGTCGATGGCATTGCCCTCATGTTTACCCCTTTGTGCGATGAGATATATGCAAGTTTACTTTATGAAAGTGGCTTTCATGTGCCTCGACGCGGAGGTTATGAGGCAACAATCGTATATTTGTAGGCGATTTTGGGTACTTTTTTAAACCAACTTTCTAGAAATGTGGAGAAAATGATTGCTTTTGAAAACTTACTTTAAAAAAGTTCTCGGATTGTGTTGTTTGCAGGCAT
>ERZ1032627.18-NODE-18-length-37505-cov-16.501308_pt1 | contig 37505 bp, 30 predicted proteins | sample MGYA00518159_ERZ1032627 | MGnify/ENA primary metagenome ERZ1032627 (study PRJEB33719, sample SAMN04261368) | wastewater metagenome | biome: periurban shantytown; feature: human; material: feces | host: Homo sapiens | place: Peru: Lima | collected 2013-01-16 ... | reverse complement strand
TGACGCGGACCTGCTGGCTCTTGGTGAAGGTGCCAGCGGAACGGGCATCCTCAAGGGCCTTGGTCACGGCGCTACGGAGCTCGAGCGAAGCCTCGAGCACGCCCTCAAACTCATTGGCCTCGTCGACCGTGATAGGCGACTTGTACCAATCGAGCAGCGCGGCGTACTTCTGGTGATCGACGCAGCCGGCGGGCGCATAGGCCATGGCCTCGTCGACCGTGTAGGAAAGGATCGGCTGCAGGTCGCGCATGAGCATCGAGAAGAGCTCGGCCAGCACGGTCTGGGCGCTGCGGCGCTCGAGCGAGCCGGGCTTCTCGCAGTACAGACGGTCCTTCAGGGCGTCGAGGTACACGTTGGAGAGCTCGGTAACCACGAAGTCGTAGAGTGCACGGTAAGCGCGCGGGAACTCGTAGCTGGCGTAAGCATCGTCGACCTCGGCCTGGACCTGAGTCAGGCGGGCAACCATGAGCTTGTCGAGCGGCAGCAGGTCGGCAAAGGCGACTCCATCGGTCTCGGGCTCAAACTGACCCTCGAGCTCGGAGAGCAGGAAGCGCAGCGTGTTACGGAAACGACGGTAGGCATCGGACGTACGAGCAAGGATCTCGTGGTCGATGGACACGTCGGAGCTGGTATCGACCGAAGCGACCCACAAGCGGATGATGTCGGCACCCATCTCGTCGCAGACCTTGTTGGGGTCGATGACGTTGCCGAGCGACTTGGACATCTTGCGGCCCTGGCCGTCGAGCGTGAAGCCCTGCGAGACGACCGCCTTGTACGGAGCGTGACCGTTGGCACCCACCGAGGTCAGCAGCGAGCTCTGGAACCAACCGCGGTGCTGGTCGGAGCCCTCAAGATACACGTCAGCCGGGTACTCAAGCTCGGGGCGATACTCGCATACGGCCTTCCAGGAAACGCCGGAATCCCACCACACGTCGAGGATGTCCTTATCAGCCTTGAGGTGATGGCCGCCGCACTTGGGGCAGACGCAGGCCTCGCCCAGGTAGCTCTCGGGAGCGTCGGTGAACCAGGCGTCGGAGCCCTTCTCATGGAAGAGCTTGATGACGGCGTCGAGCGTGGCATCGTTCATGACCTTCTCGCCGCAGTCGGCGCAGGTGTAGCTCGGGATGGGCACGCCCCAGTTGCGCTGACGGCTGATGCACCAGTCGGGACGCTGCTCGACCATGGCACCGATGCGGTTGGCCGCGTGGGCCGGATACCACTTGACGTTCTCGCGGACCTCTTTGCCAGCCTGCTCGCGCAAACCGGTCTTGTCCATCGAGACAAACCACTGGTCAGTAGCACGGAAGAGCACCGGGTGCTTGCAGCGCCAGCAGTGCGGATAGCTGTGCGTGATCTTCTTCTCGAGAACCAGGGTGCCGCGCTCGCGCAGGAACTCGATGATATGCGGGTTGGCCTCATCGGTATCCATACCGCTGAAGGGACCACCGGTGCCAAACTCCTCACCGGTGTAGAACTTGCCGTCGTCATCGACCGGCATGCAGATGTCGGTGATGCCCTCCTTGAGGCAGGCGAAGTAGTCGTCGACGCCATGGCCGGGCGAGTTGTGGACGATACCGGTACCGTCGTCGACACCGACGTAATCGGCCAGCAGCGCCACGCCCTCAACGCCGTCAAAGATCGGCTGCTTGTAGTGGATGTGGTGGAAAGTCTCGGCGGGAACCACATAGGACTTGCCGTCGACCATAACCGGAGTGTACTCCCAGCCAAACTCCTCGCAGCACTTGGGAGCCAGGTCCTCGAGCATGACCTCGGCACGACCATCGTGCTCAACGGCGACATAGGCGGCGCCGGGCTTGAGGGAAACGGCCTGGTCGGAGGGGATGGTCCACGGCGTAGTCGTCCAGATGATAAAGTCGATCGGGCCGTCGAAGTTCTCGAGGCCGGCGGGCTTGGAGGTCATCTCAAAGCGCACGAAGATGGAGGGGCTCGTCTCGTCGGAGTACTCGATCTCGGCCTCGGCCAGCGCGGTGTGGCAGTGCTTGCACCAGTGAACCGGCTTGTGGCCGCGATAGATCATGCCCTTATCGAACATGGCCTTGAAGACCTCGATATCGGCGGCGTCGTGCTGGTGATAGAGCGTCAGATAGGGGTTGTCCCAGTCGCCGAGCACGCCCAGACGACGGAAGCCGGCCTTCTGCAGCTCGATGTTCTCGACAGCGAACTCGTTGCAGAGCTCACGAATCTTGGCCGTGGGGGTCTGGTTGAACTTCTCGGTGCCGAGCTTCTCCTCGACCTTGTGCTCGATCGGCTGGCCGTGGCAGTCCCAACCGGGGACATAGGGAACCTCATAGCCCTGCATCATCCAGTAGCGGTTGATCATGTCCTTGGAGATCTTGTTCATGGCATGGCCGATGTGGATCGGGCCGTTGGCGTACGGAGGGCCGTCGTGCAGCACGAACTTCTTGTGACCCTCGTTCTTCTTCAGAACCTGCTCGTAGACCTTGTTGTCCTGCCAGTCCTTGAGTCGCTTGGGCTCGGACTTGGAAAGACCGGCACGCATGGGAAAACCGGTCTTGGGCAGATTCATCGTCTGCTTGTACTCGTTTGCCACGGTACCCCTTTCATTTCGTGGGCGCGCACGCCCGTTGGGCACCAAAAAAGCGCCCGTCCCTACAAGCTGGGACGAAGCGCCACAAAACAGGCTGTACGCCCGTAAAAGCTCTTCGCTTAACCACCCAGCTTAGATGCCCTCGCCCGCGTAATCGCGCGCTCGCATCCGTTACTCGGCTGGCCTGTATCGACGACCATCTCGGCGATGTCTACTAAGACGAACCTGCGCGGCACGTCCGTTGGGATCGCAGCTCCGGGGTGATTTTCATCGGTCGCATACACGGGTTCTCAGCGCTCCCCGCTCTCTGTGGCATGCGGACGGTCGACTACTCGTCCCCATCAACGCTTATGCGGAGTATGCTAGCACGTTCCGCGCCGACGAAAAACCCTCAACACTGGTTTTATACGTTCGAAATTTCTCGCGGCTGTGGACCTTCTCTTGGAGCAAAATACCTGAAAGCACTTTATCGAACGAAAGAAGGTTGCTATGCGCACGATTGGAATGAGCGACTACACCGTTGGCGAGGATTGCTTTGACGAGCTGCCCACCGCACTGGCGGAGTACGGAGCGACCAAGGTCGCCATCATCGGCGGCAAGCGAGCCCTGGCTGCAGCACTTCCCGGTATCGAAGCCGCGCTGGCAGGTACCGACGTCGAGATTCTGGAGACGCGCGTCTACGGTACCAACAGCACGCGTGCCAATATCGCCAAGGTCGTGAACTCCCCCGCCTGCCAGGAAGCTGACGTGCTTATCGCCTGCGGCGGCGGCAAGGCGCTCGACACCGTGAAGACCGCAGCCATCGAGCTCAAGAAGATCGTCTTTACGGTGCCGACGATTTGCTCCAACTGCTCCGCTGCGACCGCCATTGCCGTCGTGTACAACGACGATGGCTCGCTCGAGGGCTATTCGTACCCCAACCGACCGGCGCACATCTTCATCAACCCCAAGATCATCGCCGAGGCTCCGGCGGAGTACTTCTGGGCCGGCGTGGGCGATGCCCTGTCCAAGCAACCCGAAGTCGAGTACGCCACGAGTGCCGGCAACCTGGAGCACACAGCCGGTCTTGGCCTGGCACTCGCCCACACCTGCTCCGAGCCGCTGTTCACCTATGGCGTCCAAGGTCTTGAGGACGTACGCCAGAACCTGTCGAGCGAGGCCGTCAAGCAGATCGCGCTCGACATCGTGGTCAACACGGGCTATGTCTCGAACCTGACCAACCAGAACGATTACTACTACAACTCGAGCGTGGCGCACGCGTTCTACAACGCTACCTGCAGCATTCCGCGCGAGGGCACCTACCTGCACGGCGAGGTCGTGAGCCTGGGCGTGCTGGTACTGTTTACCTATACGGGAGACACCGAGAACCTTGAGCGCTACGCCGCCTTTAACAAGCAGATGGGCCTGCCCGTGACGCTCGAGCAGGTCGGGCTTTCCGAGTCCGATATCCCGGCCCTGTGCGAGTTCGCACACGCCACCAACGAGTGGAAGCAGGGAAACCCGGAGCCCTTCACCGACGAGAAGTTCGCCGCCGCCATCAAGGCCACCAACGCCTACGGCCACGCACTCTAGGACTGGCCCAAAACCACCACAAAGGGGACAGGCACCTTTGTGGTGGTTTTTTATTGCTCAAGTATTTTGGGGTCGAACTCGCTAGCCGGAATGACGCGGTAGCCGTGACGCAGCAACAGATCGACGAAAACGCCGTTGCCCGCCGTGAGCTTACCGCTAAAGGTGCCATCGTAGATGCGACCTGCGCCGCACGAGGGGCTGCGGTCCTGAAGGATGCACGCGACTATCTCTTCCGGTCCGCCTGCCTGCTCGCACATATCGAGCGCACGTTGAGCGCCCAGACGAAATTCGCGATCGACCGAGATGCCCTCGCAGGTACGAACTTCTCCGTTCACAATCTCGGACGGCTTGCGCGGCGTGGGCAGGCCCCCAAAGACCTCAGGGCACACGAGGAGGACCTCGGTCCCCGTGCGCTCGCAAGCCTCGACCAACGCGCGGTGGTAGTTATCGAGCCCGTTATACTTGCAGCTCTCGCCCATCAAGCAGGCGCTCACCACGATCTTCAATTCCATCCCTCTCAAGCAAAACGCCCCATTTGAGAAAGCTGCTCAAATGGGGCGTCGGCGTTTACTGGCTCGGCCGCGGCGTTACTGCTGCTTGGGCATCAGCGGATTCTCGCGCGTGAGGAGGTTCATGAACTCCTCGCCCGTGATGGTCTCCTTCTTATACAGATAACGAGCCAGCTCGTGGAGCTTAAACTTGTTCTCCTTCAGAATCTGCAAAGCGCGGTCGTGCGCATCCTCGATCAGCTTGGCGACAATCGCGTCCACGCGCTCGGCCGTACCGGGGGCGCAGGTGAGCGACGTATCCTGGTTGAGGTACGCATTTTGGACAGTACCGAGCGCCATCATGCCAAACTCATCGGACATACCAAAGCGTGTCACCATGTTGCGGGCGAGCTTGGTTGCTTGCTCGATATCGTTGGCTGCGCCGGTCGTCATCTCGCCAAAGATGAGCTCCTCGGCGGCACGTCCGCCGCAGTAGACAGCGAGCTTGTCCAGCACCTCCTGGCGCGTGGTCAGGAAGCGCTCATCCTCCTCGACCTGCATGGTGTAGCCCAGAGCACCGCTCGTGCGCGGCACGATGGTGATCTTGGTGACCGGCGCAGAGCCCTTCTGGCGGGCTGCGACGATAGCATGGCCGATCTCGTGGTAGGAAACGACCTGCTTCTCGTGGTCGGACAGCACCGTGGACTTACGCTGCTGACCAGCAATGACGACCTCCACCGACTCCTCAAAGTCGTCCTGGGTCGCTCGCTTGCGACCTTCGCGGACCGCGCGCAGGGCGCCCTCATTGATGATGTTGGCCAGGTCGGCACCCGAGGCGCCGGGCGTGGCGCGGGCAATCGCGGTCAGGTCAATCGGCGGCTCCGTCTTCACGCTCTTGGCATGCAGTTCAAGAATGTTCTTGCGGCCGGTCAGATCGGGCAGCTCAACGGGGATGCGGCGATCAAAACGACCGGGGCGCAGCAGGGCGGGATCGAGGCTGTCGGGACGATTGGTGGCAGCGAGGACGACGATACCCTTGTGGTTATCGAAGCCGTCCATCTCGGTCAGCAGCTGGTTGAGCGTCTGCTCGCGCTCGTCGTTGCCGCTAAAGCCGCCGCCATCGCGCTTTTTGCCGATGGTATCGATCTCGTCGATAAAGACGATGCACGGGGCCTTTTCCTTGGCCTGCTTAAACAGATCGCGGACCTTGGCTGCGCCACGGCCGACGAACATCTCGACGAACTCAGAACCCGAAATGCTAAAGAACGGCACGCCCGCCTCGCCGGCAACAGCCTTGGCGAGCAGAGTTTTACCGGTACCCGGAGGGCCAACAAGGAGAGCACCGCGCGGCAGCTTGGCGCCAATTTCCTCGTAACGCTGCGGCTTCTCCAGAAAGTCGACGACCTCCTTGAGGGATTCCTTGGCCTCTTCCTGGCCAGCGACATCCTTAAAGGTCACGCCCACATCCTTGGAGGCGATAACGCGAGCGCCGGACTTACCCAGTCCACCGCCGCCAAAGCCACCGCCGCCAAAGTTCATCGACGGGCCGTCATCGCCCATAGCCTTCTTCATACGGCGGTTGAGCCACCAACCGATCAGGAAGAAGATGGCCATGGGAAGAATAAGCGTAAGCAGGTAGTAGGTCATCAGACCCGAGTTTTTATCGGGAACGACCGACTCCAGGGACGCACCGGATTCAAGCACACGATCGGTAAAGCCCGCGTCATTCGGCACACCGGTCGTCTTGTAGGCGATGTTCTCGTCCTCGCCCTTCTTGGTGTAATAAATGGTGTAATCGTCGGTATTGTACTCGACCTTGTCGACACTCTTCTTATCGAGCGCTTTGACAAACGTCGAGTAATCGGTCTTCGTAATCTGCTGCGTGTGACCGATGTTGGGGAACAGAACGGTCGAGAGCACGAGGTAGACGACGAAGGCGATGAGCACGTAGAGGATCATATTCCGTCTACGTTTGTTGTCATCCATCTCCATCTGCTTGAACTCCATCTACTGGGGTTGATAATGGTTTCTAGAATACCCAACCCGGACGATGATAAACCGACGCCGGGCACGAAAGGACAGAGATGGCATCACTGGAAGTCGGCAAGGTTCAAATCTATACGGGCGACGGCAAGGGCAAGACGACGGCTGCGCTGGGACTCGCGCTGCGCGCCACGGGTTATGGGCTCGACGTACTCATGCTGCAGTTTGCCAAGAAGCTGCACTGCGCCGAACACGATGCCGCGCCGCGCCTGGGACTGCGCATTGTACAGGCCGACCGTGAAACGCCCGAGGCTTGCGCCGCACAGATCATGGAGCTTGCACGCGAAAAGATCTCGCAGGTCGACGTTCTCATTCTGGACGAGCTCGGCGAAGCGATGCACCGAGGCTTTGTGACGCGCGAGGATGTCGAAGCGCTGATCGCGATAAAGCCCGCCACCACGGAGCTCGTGCTCACCGGCCGGGGCCTGCTGCCCCTCGCAGACCTCGCGGACCTGGTCACCGAAATGCTTCCCATCAAACATTACTTCGACGAAGGCCTCCTAGCCCGCCAAGGCATCGAATACTAAATGACCCGAAAGGGACGGAGGAAAACGGATCATCGAGGTCACGACGGAGAGCAATGATCCGTTTTCCTCCGTCCCCAAGGGATCATTAGGCAGTGGCGCGGCCGAGCCAGTTGCCGCTGTGATGGTAGATGGTGAACATCATGGCGGTGATTACCCAAGTTACGGGGTAAACCAGCAGCAGGTGCTCAAGCGACGGATCGAACGGCATAATCGCAAACACCCAGATCACCCTGAGCACGACGGTGCCAAAAATCGTGAGCAGCATGGGCTGCAAGCTCACGCCGGCACCGCGAATGGAGCCCGACGCGTTTTCGATAATCGAGAAGATGGCGTAGAACGGCGCGATGAAATGAAGAATCGTCGTGGTGTACGCCGAAATCGAAGCATCGTCGACAAACAGACGCGACAACGGACCCGAGAACACCAGCAGCACGGCAGACAGGCCACCAATGAGCATAAACGACAGCACGAGCGACGTATGGTAGCCCTTGCGCATGCGCTCGTAGTTGCGCGCGCCAAAGTTCTGTGCCGAGAACGTGGTGATCGACACGCCAAGCGCCTCGGTAACCATCCAGACAATGCCATCCAAACGGCCCGAAAGACCCCACGCCGTGGTGACATCGGCGCCAAACGAGTTGACCGACACCTGAATCAAAACGTTGGAAATCGAGTACGCAGCAGACTGAAAGCCAAGCGGTAGACCACACGAGATCATGCTCTTACAAATGCCAGGATCAATGCCGAGTCTGGACAGTGAAAGCCGCCACGCACCCGGTGCGTGCATCATGCGAATCACGATCATCGTGGCGTTGGAGCAAATGGTCAGCGCCACCGCGATGCCGCAGCCCAGAGCCTCCATATGAAGCACGGCAACGAAGATAACATCCAGCACCGCATTAACAAGGCAGCCGGAAGCGATGATCACAGCAGGCCCGCGCGTGTCGCCCACGGCGCGCAGCAGTGCTGTTCCCATATTGAGCAGCAGCGCCGCAACCATGGCGGCAAAATAGCAACGAGCATAGGCCACACCCTCAGCCAATAGCTCATGCGGCGTGTTCATAAGTACCAGCATGGGCTCAACGAACACTATGCCAAGAATCGAGAAAACGATACCGCCCACCAGCGCGAGCGTCATGGCCGTATGGACCGAACGACTCAGTCGCTCATCATCGTGCTGGCCAAAATACTGACCGGTAATGACCGCGCAGCCGGCACCCACACCGACGCAAAAACCAATGCAGAGCTCCGTAAGCACCATCGTGGCCTGAATGCCACCCAGCGCGAGCTTGCCGCCAAACTGACCGACGATATAGGTACCAATAAGCGTGTATGCCTGCTGAAAAAACGAGCTAAAGAAGATAGGGACGCACAGCGAAAGCAGCTGCTGCCAAATGACGCCCTGCGTTACATCGATAGCCGTAGATTTCTTAGCCACACGCCCTCCCCAAAAGCGCACGTCAACCGACAAAACAGCAAATTAAGACCAACGCCAATACCAGCTTAGCACCGACCGGCGTCGACCGAAACACCCCGAGTCAGAGCCCGGTGCGAACTATCTGCCTAGTGATACAAACCCGGTTGGTAGTGATACTCATTGCTCACGTGCGGGCACAGCTGCCAAAAGGCGACGGCACTCGCCGCGGCTACGTTAAGCGAATCGACCCCGTGTGCCATCGGAATGCGCACGGCCCGTTCACAGCCCGCGATAGTCTTGGCGCCCAGGCCGGCACCCTCGGTACCCATAAAGATTGCCAGGCGGTCAATCTCCTGCAGCGCGGGATCGTCCAACGACACCGAATCGTCCGTCAACGCCATGGCGGCACAGGAAAAACCAGCATCGTGCAGCGCCGCCAGGCCGTCATGCGGCCACACGCGCGCCTCACTGCCAATGCGCGTCCACGGCACTTGAAACACCGTGCCCATGCTAACGCGGGCCGAGCGACGGTACAGCGGGTCACAGCACGTAGGGCTCACCAGAATGCCATCGACATTGAGCGCGGCGGCCGAGCGGAAAATCGCGCCGACGTTGGTGTGGTCGACAATGCCCTCGAGCACGCACACGCGCACCGGGCGCTCCCCCGCCGCCTCGACGACGCCGCCCAAGAACTCATCAACCGGAATCTGGCGCGGGCGACGGAACGCCGCGAGCGCACCGCGCGTCACGTTAAAGCCCGTCAGCTGCTCCATGAGCTCCATGGAGGCCACGAACACAGGAACCGGGCCGGCGCCCTCGCGCACGACCAGGCGCTCAAACAGCGGCATCATCTGGTCGAGCCAGCGCTCACCCAAAAGAAAGCTCACCGGCTCGTATCCGGCACGCACCGCGCGCTCAATAACCTTGGCACTTTCCGCAATGAAGATGCCCTTTTGCGGCTCCAGCACGCAGCGCAGCTCGCGCTCGGTCAGTCGCACGTAGGCATCGAGCCGCTCATCCGTAAGCGAGTCAATTCGCAGCACCTCAACGGCATCAGTCATAACAGCAAGCCCGTACCCTTCTTACAGCAGCATCTATATCAAACGAGGCGACGCCAGGCGCCGCCCCTTCCTCATTCCAACCCGATAATACCGTGGGCAAATAGGAGATTTAAGCATCAACGCGACGATACGTCACGAACTCATAATCGAGGCCTTCGTCACCCTCGCCCGCGGCAATAGTGGCAACCCCATCGCGACGCGCAACTTCCCACGCAGGATCGGCATCCAAATTGGGAAAATACGTGTCCACGGGATGGACGCAATGGTTATGCGTGACCTCGGCCTCGGCGCAATACGGCAAAAACTGACGATACACCTCGCCGCCGCCGATCACCCACGCAACGGGCTCATCAGCAACCGCAACGAGCGCCTCGTCGATGCTATGCACCACGTCGACGCCCTCGGGGGCAAAGCTCTCGTCGCGGGTAAGCACGATATTGCGACGGTTCTTGAGCGGACGCCCACCGGGAAAACTCAGCAGCGTCTTACGCCCCATGATGACCGGGCAACCCTTGGTGCAGGCCACAAAATGGCGCATGTCGGCGCGATTGGACACCACCATGTCGCCCTCGCACCCAATGCCCCAATCGTCACACACGGCGACGATGGCAGATAGCTTACACGTCATGAGCACCACCTACACCGCAATGGGAATGTTCTTGACCTGCGGGCCGTGCTCATAGCCCTCCACGATCAGGTCATCGGTCGTAAACGCATAGAAATCGTGCACGTCGGGGTTAAGCGTTACCTTGGGCGCCGCAAACTGCGGACGCTCGATAAGCTCGCGGACGATATCGACATGACGATCGTAAATGTGGGCATCGGCAATCACATGCAGCAGCTCGCCGGGAATCATATCGACCGACTGAGCGACCATCATCAGCAAAATGGCGTACTGGCACACATTCCAGTTGTTGGCGGCCAAAATGTCTTGGCTGCGCTGGTTGAGAATCATGTTGAGTGTGGGCTTATCGTCCTGCGGGCGCTGCGTCACGTTATAGGTCACGCTGTAGGCGCACGGATACAGGTGCATCTCGGACAGGTCGCTAAACACATAGGTGTTCGTCATAATGCGGCGGCTGTACGGCGTGTGCTTGAGGTCGTACAGCACGCGGTCCATCTGGTCGAAATCGCCCTCGGCATAATGGCTCTTCTGGCCAATCTGATACCCATAGGCCTTGCCGATGGAGCCGGTCTCGTCGGCCCACTCGTCCCAAATATGGCTGTTGAGGTCGTGGACGTTATTGGACTTCTTTTGATAGATCCACAGGATCTCGTCCATCGCAGACTTAAGCGCCGTGCGGCGCAGTGTGAGCGCGGGAAACTCCTCACGCAGGTCGTAGCGAGCCGTAACGCCAAAGTTTTTAATGGTATAGGCAGGGGTGCCGTCCTCCCACACCGGTCGGACCTTTTGGCCCTCGGTGGTGGTGCCATGGTCCAAGATATCGCGGCACATGGTTACAAACTGTTGATCAGCCTTGCTCATTGACCCTCCTGTCAGTCGCCTATAAGCGAAATTCATTGTAGCCCAGGCGCACGCGACCCCACAGCCCAAACATAAGCCCTCATTTTCTGACATATGCCAGAAATTCCTTGCTCAAATCCACTCGCGCGCTATTCTATTATTGACATATGTCAGATTTGGAGAGTGTATGGCGGGAAGACGCGAAAAATTGCGCCGCGTTGGGATCATCCCCGAATATCGCGGCTTTACCCCTGACGGCCTTGCCAGCGGAGACGCCATCGACATGACGGTCGACGAGCTCGAAGTCCTGCGGCTGTGCGACCTGGAAGGCCTCAATCAGCAGACCGTCGCCCAGCACATGGGTATCGCTCGTGCCACCGTGGCGGCCATCTGCAGCCGCGCACATCGCAAGGTGGCAAATGCGTTGGTCAACGGGCGAGCGCTAAGTATCGAGGGCGGTAATATCGCATACTCCCCCATCACCACGACGACGGCCGCATGGCCAGTAAAGGAGGTCGGCACCATGAGGGTGGCAACCACGTACGACAACGGCAACATCTTTATGCACTTTGGCCGCAGCGAGCAGTTCAAGATCTACGACATTCAGGACGGCAAGGTACTCAACGAGCAGGTCGTGGGAACCGGCGGCACCGGCCACGGTGCCCTTGCGGGCCTGCTCGCCAACGGTGGCGTGGACACGCTCATCTGCGGCGGCATCGGCGGTGGCGCCATCAACGCGCTTGCCCAAGCCGGCATCACGGTGTACGCAGGAGCTCAGGGCAGCTGCGACGCTTGTGTCGAGGCCCTTATCGCCGGAACGCTCGCACAGAACGGCGAGGCCACGTGCGGCTGCCACGGCCATGACCACGACCACGCCCACGAACATGGCGAGTCCTGCAGTTGCCACGGCCATCACGACCATGATGGACACGAGGGCTGCGGCTGCCACTAGCGGCAAACCCGCGCGTCAGGACGCTTCCGCGCGTGCGATAACCTGCAAACAAACGGCGAAGGCCGCCTGGGGTACCATCCAGGCGGCCTTCGCCATACACGACTCAACCAGTCGTTACTTCTTATTGCGCATCTGCGCTTCCATCTGGCGCAGCAGATCCATATCGGACTTAGGACCGCCCGTTCCCAGGCCGCCCATGCCGCCCAGGCCCATAGCATCCAGACCGGGAATATTGGGCATGCGCATCTTTTTGCCCTTCTTACCCTTTTTGCCCTTCTTGCCGCCGGCCTGCGCCTGATTGGCCATCGTGCGCATGCGGCCCATCATCTTGTTCATCTCGCCCCACTGCTTCATAAGGCTATTGACCTCGGTGGGGGTCACGCCGGCGCCCTTGGCGATACGGGCGCGGCGCTGGCCGTTGATGATAGACGGACGCAGGCGCTCCTCCTTGGTCATCGACATGATGATGGCCTCGTTCTTGTCGAAGATGCCCTCGTCCAGGTTGCCGCCCATCTGGTTGAGCGCGCGCTGGCCACCGGGGAGCATACCCAGAATGCCCTTCATGCCGCCCATCTTCTTGACGGCCTTCATCTGGTCGAGCATGTCGTTCATGGTAAAGCCCTCGCGCAGCATGCGCTCGGCGGCCTCGAGCTGCTCGGCGTCGGCCGCCTCCTGTGCCTTCTCGATAATGCCGACGACGTCGCCCATGCCTAAAATGCGCTTGGCCATGCGGTCGGGGTAGAACGGCTCCAGCGAATCGGGCTTCTCGCCCATGCTCACGAACTTGATGGGCTTGCCGGTCACCTGACGCACGGAAAGGGCGCCGCCGCCACGGGCGTCGCCGTCGAGCTTGGAGATGATCACGCCGTCAAAGTCGGTGCGCTCGGCGAAGGTCGAGACGACGTTGACAATATCCTGGCCGGTCATGGCATCGACGACCATCAGCACCTGGTCAGGCTTGACGGCCTTCTTGATGTCCACGGCCTCCTGCATCATCTGCTCGTCGATCTGCAGACGACCGGCGGTATCGACGATGACCACGTCGCGCAGGTGGTCGACAGCCTCCTGGATGGCGCCCTTGGCGATATCGACCGGGTGCTCGCCGTCACCGCGGAAGACCGGAACGCCGATCTCTCCACCGAGCGTGGCCAGCTGGTCGGCAGCGGCGGGGCGGTAGACGTCGCACGCGGCGAGCAGCGGCGAGCGACCCTGCTTCTTGAGCAGGTAGGCCAGCTTTACGGCCGCCGTGGTCTTACCGGAACCCTGCAGGCCCACGAGCATGATGACATTGGGAATGCGGTTGCTAAAGACGAGCTTGCTCTCGGTTGAGCCGAGCATCTCGGTGAGCTCGTCGAGCACGATCTTGACGACGTTTTGCGCCGGCGACAGCGACTCCATGACCTCGGCGGTCATGCAGCGCTCCTTGGTCTTGGCGACGAACTCCTTGACGACCTTGAAGTTGACGTCGGCCTCGAGCAGAGCCATGCGAATGTCGCGCATGGCCGAGGTAATATCGGCCTCGGTCAGCTTACCCTTGCCGCGCAGGCGGTCAAATGTGTCGTTGAGGCGATCGCTCAGGGAATCAAACACTGGTTACTCCTTAGTTGGACTCGCCCACCAGGGCGCGGCAGAAATCTTTGGCATTGAACTCCTGCAGGTCGTCGACCTGCTCACCCACGCCGATGCGCAGGATCGGGAGCTTGAGCTTCTCGGCCACGGCCATGGCGATACCGCCCTTTGCCGTGCCGTCGAGCTTTGTCATGATAATACCGTCCAGACCCAGCGCCTCGTTAAACTCGAGCGCCTGGTTCAGACCGTTTTGGCCTGTCGCGGCATCGATTACGAGGACGACCGAGACGGGCATGGGGCCGGCGGCCATATTGGCGGCGCGCTTACGCGTCACGTTGACCACCTTGGCAAGCTCACGCATGAGCTCGGGGCTCGTGTGCAGACGGCCGGCGGTGTCGATTAGCACCAGGTCACTGCCGCGCTTGTCGGCCTCGTCGAGCACGTCGTAGCAAACGCTTGCCGGGTCGGAGCCGCGGTCGCGCTTGATGACGGGAACGCCGGCGCGCTGGCCCCACACATCGAGCTGCTCGATGGCGGCGGCGCGGAAGGTATCGGCCGAGCCGATCACGACGTTCTTGCCGCGGGCAGCCATGGCGCTCGCGATCTTGCCGACCGTCGTGGTCTTGCCGGCACCGTTAATGCCCACAAACAGCACGCAACTCGGCGTGTCAGCGAACGGATCGCGCTCGGCGGGCACAAAATGTTGCTCGAGCTGCTCGGCCAGGGCGCGGCGAAGCTGCTGGGCGGTCTTAAGGTTCTTCTTGGCCGCGGCATCGCGCAGGTCATCGGACACCTGGATCGCGACCTCGGCACCCATGTCACCCATGACGAGGGTGTCCTCTAGGTCCTCCCAAAAATCCTCGTCGACCTCGCCGCCAAAGTAGAAGACCTCGTTGAGGGCCTCGCGGCTGCGCTCAAGTCCGCGCGAGAGAGCATCGAAGAATCCCATTATGCATTCACGACCTTTCCGGTTTCGCGATCGAGTTTTTGCGAGACGACGCGGCTGACGCCGTCGGCTTGCATCGAGACGCCGTAGAGGACGTCAGCGTCCTCCATAGTACGGCGCTGATGCGAGATAACCAAGAGCTGCGTATCGGAACGCAACACGTCGAGTGCGCCGATGAGCTTGGACAGGTTGGCGTCATCGAGTGCCGCCTCGACCTCGTCCAGCACATAGAACGGCACCGTGCGCGTGCGGTACACGGCAAAGAGCAGGGCGAGCGCCGTCAGGCTCTTCTCGCCGCCCGACATGAGCATCATCTTGGTAATGCGTTTGCCGCGCGGCTGCGCCACGACCTCGATGCCTGTCTCGGCCGGATGCTCGGGGTCGGTCATCTCCAGATGCGCCTGGCCGCCCGGGAACAGCATGGCGAAGATCTCGCGGAAGTTCGCATCGACCTTCTCAAAGGTCACCAGGAAGGCTTTACGCATCTTGCGGTCGATGGCCACGGTAATCTTGGTGAGCGCCTTGCGCGCGCTCTCCAGATCGGCCAGCTGCTCCTCGATATAATCGGCACGGCGCTTGAGCTGCTCGTACTCCTCCATGGCAACCTGGTTCACAGGGCCCAGGTTGTTGATCTGGCGCACGAGCTGGTTGAGCTCGCGCTCAGCAGCGTCACGGTCGGTGGGCGCAGGAAGCATGAGCGCTTCCTCCAGCACCGTGGTGCCATCGGCGGTAATGGCCTTGATGGCCGCCTCCACCTGCACCTCGAGCTTGCCGCGTGCGACCTTGAACTCGTTTTGCGTCGCCGTGGCGGCATCGACCCGCTCCTTGGCGTGGGAGACCTCGGCCTTGGCGTCCTCGATAGTCTTCTTGAGCGAGGCCGAGTCCGCCTCCTCCAGCGAAGCCTGGTCACGCAGGCGCGCGGCCCAATCAGACGCGCGCTCCAGCAGGGCCGAATAGCGCTCGTGCATGGGGTCGACGCGCAGGCGCAGCAACTCGAGCGAGCGCGAGGCCTGGCGTGTTCCGCGGATACGGCGGTCGATGCCCTCCAGGCGATGCTCCAGGTCGGGCACACGGCCCTTCAGCGAACGCAGGCGCTCGCTCGTCTGAGCCAGGCGGACCTTGGCATCGGCGAGCTTGCCGGCTGCCTCGGAATCGTCACGGCGCACGCGATCGAGCTCGTCGTTGGCTTCGGCAATCTGGAGACCCAGGTCGCTTGCCTGCGCACGGGCCTCGTCGCGCGAACGGGTGAGCTCGTCAACGCGTGGACGCGCAGCGCGAACGGCCTCGGCGGCCTGCTCGCGGCGCTTGGAGATGCGCACGCGCTCGACCTCGGCATTGTTGGCACTCTGCTCCAAGCGGCCGATCTCGGAAAGCAGCGAGCGGCGCTCGCCCTCAAGACGGGCGATCTCGCCGGCGGCATCGCCCTCGGCGGCACGCGCCTCCTCGACGGCCGCATTGGCCTCGACGACCTGATCCGACACATGTTCAAACACGGCAGCCAGATCGGGCTCCAGGCCCTCTAACTCGCGAATGCGACGCTTGCGCTCCAGGGCACCCGAAGCCTCGCCGGCATCGAGCCCCACGCGCACCAGGCCGCCACAGCTCACGCGGGCGCCATCGGGAGTCACATAGGTCACACCGTCAACGACAGGTGCCGCCAGAGCGGCAGCCAAATCATCGACCACGTAATAGCCGCCGAGCAGGGCCTCGACAACCGGGCCATAACCGGAGCGCACGGACAGGTGATCGACCAGACGCGAACCGGCAGCACCCTTAGCGGCAGCAGAGCCGCTCACGCCGCGCGCCATCAGCAGTGCCTCGCCCGAGGCCTTCTTTTGATCCAGAGCCGCACGACCGGCACGCTCAAGCGTGGCGGCGTCATCAAACAAAAGAGCATCGATATCGCCGGCAAGCAGCCGCTCGACCAGGCCCTCGAGCTCACGAGGAGCCTCGAGCACGTCGCCCAAACGACCCGAGACATCATCGACCAGCGCACCCATCAGACGGCTCACCAGCGGCGAGCTATCGGCCATGCGGGCATCGAGCTTCTTTTGGCTGGCAAGCTCAGAGCGAACCTCGGACAGTTTGTTGCGCGCCTCGCTCTCGCGATTACGCAGGTCCTTCAACGCCGCACGGGCGACCTCGGTGGCCTCGCGCGCATCGACCTGGGCCTGGCGGGCCTGATCAAGCGCGCCGTCGAGCTCCTCAGCGCGGTCGCGACGGCTCTCGAGCGAAGCCATGACCTCCTCGAGCTGCTCGTCAATCTGCTCCAGGCGCGAGGCGTACATGTTGTCCTCGACCTCGGCGTTGCTCAGCGAGTCCTTCACCTTGGCGAGCTCGAGCGCGGCGTTATCGGCCACACGCTGGACATCGCGCTGCTCGCGCGTAAGCTGCAAAATCTGATTGTCGAGCGTCACGCGACGCTCGTGGAGCTGGGCGGCGGCAGGTCCGGCGGCGTCAACGTCGTCCTGGGCCTGCAGGTGCGCACCGGTCACTTCCTCAAGGTGGGCTCGCGCATCCTCGAGCTCCTCGACCACGCGACGACGCTGATGCTCGGAGCTCGAGATCTGGCCGCGCATGTCGGACAGGCGCGACACCATGTTGTGACCCTTTTCCTCGAGTAGGCGCATGTCGGAGTTGATGCGGCCGACCACGTCTTGCATATGGCGGCGCTGCTCGCCCAGATCGCCCACAAACAGGCCCTTTTCCTCGAGCATGACCTGGAATTTCTCGAGCTCGCGCTCTTTTTCGCCCAGGCGGTATTGCGCAAGCTCAAGCTCGGCAGCGCCCTCCTTGGAGCGACTCTCCAGGTCGTTCCACTGCGACTGCAGCGAACGAAGTTCGTCGACGGCCAGCATCTGCGTAAGCTCGTTCGCGCGCGAGGACAGCTCTTTATACTTGCGCGCGCGATCAACCTGACGCTCTAGCGGCCGCAGCTGACGAGCGATCTCCTTATTGATGTCGCGGGCACGGGTCAGGTGCTCGTCCATCGATTTAATCTTTTTGAGCGCACGCTCCTTGCGGCGCTTGTGCTTGGAGATGCCGGCAGCCTCCTCGATCAGGGCGCGGCGCTCCTCGGGGCGGCTCTGCAAAATGGCGTCGAGCTTGCCCTGGCTGATGATGGAATGCGTATCCTTGCCCAGGCCCGAATCGTGCAGGATGTCCTGAATGTCCATCAGGCGGCACGGGCTCGAGTTGATGAGGTACTCGCTTTCGCCCGAGCGATACATACGACGGGTGATGGCGACCTCGTCAAAGTCGACGGGCAGCATATGGTCCGAGTTATCGAGTACCAGCGTAACCTCGGCAACACCCACCGGCTTGCGAGCCGACGAGCCCGAGAAGATGACATCCTCCATGGCCTGACCGCGCAGCTGCTTGGCGCTCTGCTCGCCCAGGACCCACAGAATCGAGTCGGAGATGTTCGATTTTCCCGAGCCGTTGGGACCGACGATAACGGTCAGGCCCGGCTCAAACGTCATATGGGCGCGGTCGGCAAACGACTTGAACCCTTTGAGCGTGAGGGACTTGAGATACACGGTTCCTCGCTTAAACAGGCTTCTTGTTGAGAATCACGCCGTTGGTGGTGTAGCCCATGCGGTCGAGTGCCTCGAGTGCAGCGGCTCCCTCGGCCTCCTTCTTGGAGGAACCGGTGCCGCGGCCCTGGCGAATACCGTCAATGAGCACCACGGCGGTAAAGGTGGGCGCATGCGCGGGGCCCTCGGAGCCGACCAGCTTATACGCGGGAGGCTCGTGGCCGTCTGCCTGCACGCACTCCTGCAAGAACGACTTGGGGTTCGCGGGGTGCTCGGCACGCTCGGTGGCCAGGTGCGGCTTAAGCGTACGGTGGATAAACTCCGCCGCAGCATCCCAACCGGCATCCAGATACAGCGCGCCCACGAGCGACTCATAGACGTTCTCGAGCGCCGAGTGCAGGCCGCGGGCGCCGGTACCGGTCTCGGAGGCGCCAAAGATGATGATGTCGTCGATACCCAGCTCGTGCGACACCTCGGACAGCGTGGCGCCCGAGACAAGGGAGACCTTCAGACGCGTGAGCTTGCCCTCGTCAAACTCCGGATAGGACTCAAAGAGCGAACGGGCCACGACGGCACCCAAAATGGAATCGCCCAAAAACTCAAGGCGCTCATAGCTGGCAGAGACCGGCTGACCTTCGACGGCCGAGGGATGCGTGAGCGCCGCGCGCAGCAGCACCTTATTATTGAACTCATGGCCCAGGATCTCCTGGGCGCGCGTGAGTCGTTCAGACAAAGCCAAGACTTAGGCCTCCTTGGCGTTTTCGATCGCGTCGACGGCGTCGGCGACAGAGTTGAGCGACAGCAGGGTCTCATCATCGATCTCGAGGTCGAACTCGTCCTCGATGGCCGTCACCAGCTGCAGACGCTCGAGCGAATCGGCATCGAGATCGTCAAAAGTGGTCTCGTCGCTAATGTCGGCGACATCGACGCCCAGCACGTCAGCGGCAATTTCGGCGATCTTATCGAAGATTTCGGAGCGGTCCATAGCGCTTCCTCTCGTATGTCATGGAACACAACACAACACGGCAATCGGAGCCGCGTTGCAATACGGCTCCGATTCTACCCCACACGGTACAGGTTGAGCCACGTAACGGGGCTCTTACAAAACGATACCGTCCATGGAATTGGCAACGTCCTGGACAAGCCCGGCACGTACGGCCTGGGCCGCGGCAAGCGTACCGTTCTTGACGGCCTCGACCGACGTGGCACCGTGGCCGATCAACACGACACCGCGCAGGCCCAGCAGGATCGCGCCGCCCTTGGCGTCGCCCGAAAGCTTGGCCTTAATCTCGCGCATCTGCTTTTTGATGAGCAGCGCGGCGATCTTGGTGCCGAGCGAAGACATAAAGGCACCCTTGAGCTCCTGCAGCAAAAACTTGGCAGCGCCCTCGGTTGCCTTGAGCGCGATGTTGCCCGACATGCCGTCGGCGACCACGACGTCAAAATTGCCCGACGTAAGATCGGTGCCCTCGCAGTTGCCCACAAAGCCGGGAACCGCGGCCTTCATGGCCGGGAAGCACGACTTGGTAAAGTTAGAACCCTTCTCGTCCTCGGTGCCGTTGGCAAGCAGGCCCACACGCGGATGCTCAATGCCCAAAACCACACGAGCATAGGCAGAGCCCATCTGGGCGAAGCGCACCATGTCGTCCACCGTGACATCGGGATTGGCGCCCATGTCGCACAGCACCGTCAAGCCGCCGGCGCGATTGGGCAGTGCGTTGGTCAGGCACGGACGGACCGGCTGCTTCTTACCCTCCGCCAAATACCTAAACGGCGTGACGTACGCCGTGGCGGCAGCGGTCATGGCACCGGTCGAGCCGGCCGAGAAAAACGCGTCCGCATTGCCCTTCTTAATGGCACGGCACGCAAGCACGATCGAGGACTTGCGCTTGGTCATCACGGCGCGGATAGGATCGTCCTCCATGCTGATGACGTCGGGGGCCTCCAGAGCCTCCACGCGGGCATGCGCTGCGGCAAAGGGGTTGACGATTTCGGCGGGACCGACGGCCAAGACCTCGATCTCGGGATCTGCCTCGAGCGCAGCCTCGATACCGTCGAGGACAACCTGGGGCCTCTCGTCTCCGCCCACAACGTCTACACAAACGCGAACGTTACTCATTTCATATGCTCCTTATACAAAAATGGCCGACTCATTGAGCCGGCCATTGTGGTTCCAGTTGGAACGGCATCGTATCCAGAGTATACAGTTACTCGGTAACGATAACCTCGCGGTCCTTGTAGAAACCGCAGCTGGGGCACACGTGGTGCGGGAGCTTAACAGCGCCGCAACGGGGGCACGTGGACTGAGCCGCAGCCGAAATCTTCATGTTGGCGGAACGACGGGTATGGGTGCGGATACGACCCTGCTTTTGTTTAGGTACGGGCATAGTGACCTTCCTTATGAACTATCCAGTGTGGCGATTACGCGCAAGTAGCGATACTACCACAGTTTTACTCGTCAAGCTTGAGATTCTTCAATGCTGCAAATGGATTTTCCGTGGCAGCGGCCCATTCGGCCTCCGCCTTGGCGGCGCAATCGCATTGCTCGACGTTGAGATTGATGCCGCAGGTGGGGCAAAGGCCGCGGCAATCGGGCTTGCACAGGACAACGAACGGCGTGTCCATGACGACCGCGTCGTTGATGGGCTCGCCCAGATCGACAATGCGATCCTCGCCCAGCAACTCGTAGCCGTCTTCGTAGGCCTTGGGGTCCTCGGGCTCGTTAAAGAGGTAGAACTCCTCGATCTCACCTGCGATATCAAACGAGGCAGGCTCCAGGCAGCGATCGCACTCGCCGGTAGCGTGAGCGCGGACCATGCCCGAAAGCAGAACACCGGTACCGGCGTTGGTAAAGACCACGTCGTAGGCAATGCCGTCCTGCAGCTGGTACTCCTTCTCGCCCACCGTGTAGGTGACGACATCGACCTTGCCGGTCAGCGGATATGAGTCTCCGGGAAACTCGAGCTGCTCGGAAAGATCGACGATCACGCTCGGGAACTCAGCCATTACCATTGACCATTCTGCTGGGCGGCACCCTCATTGAGCTGCTGACGGCAACGGGTGACGGTGCCGGTCAGACTCTTAAGGTTCTCCTCGAGGTGCGTAAAGACCTGCTCGGCGTAATCCTCGGCGGCATAACGCGTCTCGCGCTCGTACTGCTGGGCACGGTCGCGGATGTCGTCGGCCTGCTGCTGGGCTAAGCGGACGATCTCCTGCTCACCGGCAATGGTGAGCGCCTGCTGCTGAGCATCGGCAATGATGGAATCGGCCTGTGCGGCGGCGGAAGCCATAAGCTCCTCGCGCTCCTTGAGGATACGGCGGGACTTCTGCCATTCCTCGGGATAGCTCATGCGGATCTCGTCGAGGATGTTAAAGAAGACGTCGGCATCGATAACCTTCATCTGGGCGTTCTTGCCGAACGGCGTCTTAGCCTCTTCGATGAGCCCCTCGAGCTCGTCGACAAGACTCACGATCCTGTCGCCAGGAAAATTCTCGCCCGGCATCCGGTCTCCTTTCATAGGTAACATATCATCGTGTTAGTTTACCACATGCCACCAGGCATTAAAAAACGTCACGAAAAGCGATGTTTGAGCGCTTCGACCACGTTGGGCGGCACAAACGTCGACACGTCGCTGCCAAGCGACGCGATCTGGCGCACCACCGAACTCGAGATATAGCCGTACTGCGGAGCACTCATGACAAAGATGGACTCCAGCTCGCTATCGAGGCGATAGTTGAGGTCGGCCTGCTGCAGCTCATACTCAAAGTCGGTCATGGCGCGCAGACCCTTAACGACGGCACCCGCCCTCTGTTCACGTGCAAAGTCGACCAGCAGGCCGGTGAAGGGCAGTACCTCGACGCCGTCCAAATCACCGAGGGCCTCGCGGGCCAGCGCCACGCGCTCGTCGAGCATAAAGGTGGTACCCACGCCGTTTTTACCCTGCGATTCGGCCACGGCGACGATCACGCTGGGAAAGATGCGGCGAGCTCGGCGGATCACGTCGATATGACCAAAGGTGATGGGATCGAAGGTGCCCGGGACGATCACGCGGTTGATGGTGTCATTCATGGGTGTCCTCCGAAGGCACATCCTCGTCATTTTCGTTCTCGTCACCATGGTCGTTCTCGTCCTCGGCCACCCAGCGCAGCAAGTCAACCGAGGTAATGCCGTAGCGCTTCTCTCGCACGGTCTTAAAACCAGCCGGATGAGCACCTGCATCGGCTGCGGCATGCTCAAACAGGGCAAAGGCCCCAGGCGCCAGTAGTCCCTGCTGGGAAAGATTTTGCAGCAGCTCCTCGACCGGCTCGGCGCCAAAGGCATAGGGCGGGTCGAGCAAGATCAGGTCAAAGGGACCACCCGGCACACGGCCGCGCGAGGCGCTCGCCAGCACATCGCCGGTAACGACACGCCAACGCGAGCGGTCGCGGCACAGTGACTCGATATTCTTGGTGATCAGACGGGCGGCATTGCGATCGATCTCGAACGTGGTGAGCGAGCGGGCGCCACGCGAGAGCATCTCGATTCCCAGGGCGCCGGAGCCGCCAAAGGCGTCCAGCACGCGGACCTCGTCCAGATCGAAGTCGAACGCCGACATGACCATGGATGCGCATGCCTCGCGCACGCGATCGGTCGTGGGACGGGTGACATCGCGCCCACGCGGCTCTTCGATCTTGCGGCCGCGCCATTCACCGCCGATGATTCTCATCCTCCGCTGACCTCCTTAAAGATATGTCGATAACGCATGGCGACCGCGTCGCGCAAGGGGCGCGTCGCCACGGAGTCAAGGTTGCAAGCATACCGCAAGAGCTCGACCGCGTCCAAATGGGCCCATTCGATAAGATCCTCGTCGGCGTCCAGGTCCACAAAGCGCAAGGTAACGCCGCCGTGCTGGCGATAGCCCAGGATCTCACCCTCGTGGCGCAAGCGCAGGTCCATCTGGGCGAGTGTAAAGCCGTCCGAGGTCTTTTCGAGCGACTGGAGACGGTCTTGTGCCGCCGACGCGCCACCGTTGCCCTTGGAGTGCGTCATGACCAGGCAAGTGCCCGACACGCTGCCGCGGCCCACGCGACCGCGCAGCTGGTGCAGGGCCGCCAAGCCAAAGCGCTCACCGTTCTCGATGACCATGACGGTGGCGTTAGGCACGTCGACACCCACCTCAACCACCGTGGTCGACACGAGCACGTCGATCTCTCCACGCTTGAAGGCATCGATCAAGCGGTCCTTCTCCCCCGCCGGCATGCGGCCGTGAAGGCGCTCAATGGTAAGTCCCGGCAGGGCCAGACGCAGTCGTTCGAGCTCGGTTGCCGTATCGTGCAGCGGTACAGGCACGGTCACGCGGCCCTCGTCGTCGCGGGCGATACCGGGTACGTCTTCCAGCTCATCGGCCGAGTCACTCGGCTCCACAAGCGGGCAGATCACGTAAGCCTGCTGGCCCTTTTCATACGCCTCGCGGATGGCACCGTAGGCCAAATCGCGGCTCGACTCGGTGAGCACGCGCGTCGTAACGCCCGCCCCCGGAACAGGTCGATGGCGGATGATGCTCGTGTCCAGGTCGCCGTAGACCGAGAGCGCCAACGTGCGCGGAATCGGCGTGGCCGTCATAACGAGAAGGTCGGCACCCGGGCCCTTGGCACGCAGAGCATTGCGCTGGCCCACACCAAAGCGGTGCTGCTCGTCGATGACGACAAGCGACAGATGCTTAAACACCACGTTGTCCGAAAGGACCGCGTGGGTTCCAAAGAGGACGTCGAGCTCGCCCGATTCCAGCTGCGCATGGATCTGCTCGCGCTCGGCCGCCGGCGTGGCACCCGTCAGGAGCGCCCAGGACATGCCGGCCTGGGAGAGCAAGGGGCCGGTCTTATCGGCATATTGGCGCGCCAGCACGCCCGTAGGCGCCATAACGCAGGACTGGGTGCCCGAATCGGCCGCGACAGCCAGCGCGCAGGCGGCGACGGCCGTCTTGCCGGTACCGACGTCGCCCAGTAGCAGGCGGTTCATCACGCGCCCGCCATCGCACATATCGTGCAGGATGTCTTGGAACGCGGCCTCCTGCTCGTCGCTCAGCGAAAACGGCAGGGCTTCCCTGAGCGCCGCCAGGTGCTCACCAGCGACATGGGCGTAGGGAGCAACTTCGACCAAGCCGCCGTCGTTGCGCAATCGCAGCGCCAGCTGCAGGTAGAGGCACTCCTCATAGGCAAGCCGTTCACGCGCAATATCGCGCTCGGCCATGCTCGAGGGAAAGTGAATTGAGCGCAGCGCGCGGGCATTGCTCATCAGGCGGCGCTTGGCGCGCAAGCGTGCGGGAATCGGGTCGAAGGGATTGCCGACGACCTCGAGCGCACCGCTAACGATGCGGCGCATCCACGCCTGGCTCACGCCATCGCTCACGTAATGGACCGGCAGTATGGTGCCCGCGGCACGCCCACCCTCGAGCTTTTCGAAATGCGGAGAGGCCATCTGCTTAAAGCCGTAGGCAAACTCGACCTTACCCATCACGGCCAGGCGGTCGCCCTGCTTAAACTGCTGGGCAATCCAGGGCTGACGGAAAAAGGCGACTTGCAGCACGCCCGTCTCGTCCACCAGCGAGACCTCGGTCACCTGCATACGCGGGCGGGGCTGCTTTTGAACAATGCGATCGACCGTGGCGACAATCGTGCACACGGTCCCGATGGGAGCCATCTCGATGGACCAGGAGCGCGTAAAGTCCAGGTATCGATGAGGGATATGGAGAAGGAGGTCCCCCACCGTCCGAATTCCCAGACGGCGAAGGGCCTCCTCACGTTTACCCGAAACATATTTGAGTCGCGCGATATCCTCATCGAGCGCATTGCTCTGGGCAAAGCGCTCCGAGACGCGCGGCACGGAGCACAGCTCGGACATGGGCAGATGCCTACTCGATCGAGAAGATCACGGGGTAGAGCGGCTGCTCGCCACGATGGGCGTCGATCTCCAGGTCGGGCTGAGCCTCCTCGATGGCGTCGACAATCTCCTGGAAGGCCTCATCGGACAGCTCCTCGCCGGCCAGAATCGTCAGCGCGTCGCCCTCCTCTTCCTCCTGCATGCGGTTAATGCAGTCGAGCGTGACCTGCTTCACATCGGAGCCGACCACGTCGATGGAGCCAGCAATGATACCCATGACGTCACCGGAGTGAATCGGAGAGCCGTCAGAGGCGCTGGAATCGCGCACGGCACGGGTGACCTCGCCATCGCGAACCTCGCTGATGGCGTCGACCATGGCGGCAACGGCGTCCTCAAGCTCGGAATCGGGCAGGACTGCGAACAGCGCGGAGAACGCCTGCGGGACGGTCTTGGTGGGAACGACGGCAACCTTCTTGTCAGTGCAGGCAGAAGCGGCAGCCTCGGCAGCCATGCGGATGTTGCCGTTATTGGGCAGGATGATGACCGAGGTCGCGTTGACCTGGTCGACGGCGCCCAGCAGGTCGGCAGTCGAGGGGTTCATGGTCTGGCCACCCGAGACGATCACATCAACGCCGAGGGACTTGAGGATGTCGGCCTCGCCCGAACCGGCGGCAACGGCGACAAAACCCAACGCCTTGGCGGGCTCGGCGGCCTTCTCCTGGTCCTCATGAATCTTGGCGGTACGGTCGTGGGCCTCCATCTCCATGTTGTGGATAAAGACCTCGTAGATCTGGCCAAGCTGCAGCATGTGCTCAAGCACCAGGTTGGGGGTGTTGGAGTGCACGTGAATCTTGTAGTCGGGGTAGGCACCCACGAGCAGCTCGCAGTCACCCATGGACCCCAGAAACTTAAGGCACTCGTCCTCGTCAAACGGGGCGTCGGCCTTAAAGAGGAACTCGTTGCAGTAGCGGAACTCCGAGCCCTCCCAGTCGTCGTTGGCCTCGATCTCAACGCGACCGAGGGCCGCGTCGCGGGCAGAGCCGGCGGAATCAAACGTGGCGGAGAAATCCTCGACAACGGTGCTGCGGCCAAGCGCGGCGGCAACAAAGTTCTCAAGGAAGATTGCAAAGCCAAAGGCACCGGAGTCGACCACGCCGTTCTCCTTCAGAACAGGCAGCAGGTCGGGCGTGCGGGCGACGGACTGATAGGCCTCGACGACGATGGCATCGAGCGCGTCCTCGGCCGAGAACTTCTTCTTTTCGCACTCGTCGGCCTTGGTCGAAACATCTCGCAGGACCGTGAGAATCGTGCCCTCGATGGGCTTGCGGACGGCCTGGAAGGCGACCTTGACGGCGCGACGGAAGGCGAAGGCGATGTTGGCGGACGTGATGGGCTCATCGGCAGAGACGAGACCCTCGGCCACGCCGCGCAGAATCTGCGAGGTAATGACGCCGGAGTTGCCGCGGGCGCCCATCAGGGAGCCGTGGGTGATGGCGCCGGCGATGGCCTCCATGTCGGCATCGGCGGGAAGGGCGGAAAGCTCCTTGGTCACCGAGGCGAGCGTGAGCGACATATTGGTACCGGTGTCGCCGTCGGGTACGGGGAAGACGTTGAGCTTGTTGATCTCCTCGGCCTTGTCAGAAACGGCAGCCGCAGCGATCGGAAAACAGGTGCGAATGGTCTTTGCAATCATGGGTATTTGAATCTCCGTTTTCGGATGCTAGTTCAGACGGCTCTTGAGCGCGTCGATGTGGATGCCGATCTTAAGGCTGGCGGGATCGATCTGGGCGATCTCCTGCAGGGTGAAGGCAACGGAGCTCGAAAGATTGTGGCAGACGGACTTCATGTTGACGCCGTTCTCGAGCACGACGTGAAGATCGACCGCAAGGCCGTTCTCGTCGGCGGAGACAAGCACGCCCTTGCGGAGGCGCTGACCGGCAAGCAGGCGCACGCTCTCGGCACCCTGGAGCTGTTCGGCCATACCGACGACGCCATAGCACGTCATCGCGGCATAACCGGCAATATCGGCAATAACGTCGTTCGAGACGCTCAGGCTGCCGTTAATGGTCTCAGACACAAGAATCTCCTTATCTGGTGCTCGCGGCACCATCTCGTGGGAGCAATCATTGCAATATTCTACAACGACCGCGCCATGTTGAGGTGGTAGGTCGCGGGATTACATCCTCGACACGAAATGTTGATATGGCAACGTTCGCGCTAAGCGATCGCGACATGAAAAAACCCGCCGCATAAGCGACGGGTCTTACAACCTGGCTCCCCGGGTAGGACTCGAACCTACAACAGCGCGGTTAACAGCCGCGTGCTCTACCATTGAGCTACCGAGGAATAGGTGCGTGCTCTCAAGCAACGAAGTTTATTATACGGACGAATCAGCTCAGGGCAAGAACTTTTTTGAGAATTTTTCCGACCTAGTCATTGGGGACGTCCCCAACGACTACATGAAAGCGCCCCGAGCGGATGTGCTTGAGGGCGCTTCTTGCTTGACTAGCTTTCGATGTAGTCCTTGAGCTTGCTGGAACGGCTCGGGTGGCGGAGCTTGGCCAGGGTCTTGGACTCGATCTGGCGGATACGCTCGCGCGTGACGCCAAACTCGCGACCGACTTCCTCGAGCGTGCGGGGATGTCCGTCGACAAGGCCAAAGCGCAGCTCGATAACCTTGCGCTCGCGATCGGCAAGCGAATCGAGCACCTGGGTGAGCTGCTCCTGCAGCATGGAGAAGCTGGCGGCATCGGGCGGAACGATAGCCTGGGAGTCCTCGATGAAGTCGCCCAGCTGGGAATCCTCTTCCTCGCCGATGGGGGTCTCGAGCGACACGGGCTCCTGCGAAATCTTCTGGATCTCGCGGACGCGATCGGCACTCATGTCCATCTCGGCACCAATCTCCTCGGGGGTCGGGTCGCGACCCAAGTCCTGGAGAAGCTGGCGCTGCACGCGGACGAGCTTGTTGATGGTCTCGACCATGTGCACGGGAATACGGATAGTACGGGCCTGGTCGGCGATAGCACGCGTGATGGCCTGGCGGATCCACCACGTGGCGTACGTGGAGAACTTAAAGCCCTTCTGGTAGTCGAACTTCTCGACGGCGCGGATCAGACCGAGGTTGCCCTCCTGGATCAGGTCCAGGAACAGCATGCCGCGGCCGACATAGCGCTTGGCGATGGAGACGACCAGACGCAGGTTGGCGCTGATGAGCGCCTGCTTGGCCTCGAGGCCGACGTTCTCGATACGGGTCAGGCGACGCATCTCGGCGCGGGTGAGCTCAATCTCGCCCGCCTCGGCGGCCTCGAGCTTCTCGGTGGCATCGAGACCGGCCTCGATCTTCATGGCCAGATCGACCTCTTCGGAGGCGGTCAGCAGGTCGACCTTGCCGATCTCCTTAAGGTACATACGAACCGGGTCGCCGGTCAGCATCACCGTGGAGGCATCGATGCCACGCACGCGCGAACGCGAACGGGACGTGCGCACGGTGCGCTTCTTCTTGCTCTTGGAGGAACCCATCTCGGCATCGGCCTGACGGGCCATCTTAAGCTCGTGATCGTCGAGCGAACCGGAATCGTGCTCGTCGTCATCGAAATCGTCGGTATCGCTATCGTTATCGTCATCGTCGACGTCCATGGGGGCGTCGTCGTTTCCGCTCGCGGAGATAATCTGGATGCCGCTGTTGCGCAGCGCGGAATACACCGCGTTGAGCTGCTCGTCAGACACATCGATATCCTTCAGGGCGACCTGAATCTCGTCCTCGGTTACCGAAGTCCTGTTTGAGCCGTTGCCCATGAGCTTTGCAACGTAGGATTCCAGCCCAGTACCCGTGCTCTCACTCTTTTTTGGCACAGATTCTCCCTTCATAGTCCACAGGACTCATTACTTTAGCACACACATGGACGTCTATACCCAAAAATCAGACTGGATATAGGCGCAAATACGCTGGTTGACCACAACATCTAGGCCTGATCGGCGCCCGCTGTCTCCAAACCGATCAAACGGAACGGGTCAGCCACGCCGCCGATCGACTTTTGGAGCTCGCGCTGGCGCTGAGAATCTTGCATCGCCTGCATCGTCAGCACACGGCGCGCCTCATCGTCGAGCGACCGGTCCTGACGAAGCTTTGCCTGCGCGGCGCGCATGCGGCGCTTGATGGTGTAGAGCTCAAGGGTATCGAGCATAAACACGATGTTCGTCTCGGTGGGATGCTTACTCGTCGACGAAATGCGTCCGGCGCTGACAAGCGACGCTGCCTCGGGACACACCGCGCGCGCCGCATCCATGCACGCCGTGGGGTCGGTGCCCGGCGGCGTCGCGAGCACGGCCCACGCGATGGACTCGTGGCGCGGATCCACCCACTCGATCGAGCAGATGCGGTCGGCATACGTGCGGAACAGGTCGGGGTAGCTCGTGAGCATCGTCAGCAGCTCGCGCTCCCCCGCCAAAGACTTTCGTTCCAGGTCGGTCAGCACGATCGGCATCGTCGGTGCCGTAGACACGCCCGCTGTGCCGGCAACCGGCGCCGCGCCATCCATGCCAACCGACACATCGATCGGCGGCATATCGTCGACGACCTCGACCGGCGCGGCCCCGTAGGCCTCGAGCGGCACATAGTCGTACGGTTCTTCCTCGGCCGGTGTGGACACCGGCGGCGTCGCCCCCGATGCCCAGGAACCGCGAGACGCCCCCTGCGAACCAGACGCCCGACTGCCCGCGCTACCCGCACGCTCGGCCTGCGCCCGCTGATGCTCGTAGTTCTGCTCGCGACGACGCTCGGCATCCTCGCGCTTGGCAACATCGCGAAACACGCGTCCCGAGCTCGAACGCACCGTCTCCAGATCCAAACCCAGCAGGTCGGCAATCTGTATAAAGTACGTATCGATCATGTAGCTATCGCGCAGCGGGTAGATGAGCGTCAGTGCGTCCTCGAGCGCTTTGGCACGACCGCCCGGCGTGGTAATGTCGCTCGACTCCTGCAGTGAGCGGTACACAAAGTCCATGAGGGGCTCGGCGGCATCGATGCGCGCCTGTAGCGCCTCGCCGCCATGCGCTGTGATGAACTCCATGGGGTCGTTGCCGTCGGGAAGCACCACGCAGCGCAGGTCCATCGAATCCTGCTCGATAAACTGAATCGCGCGGCGTGCGGCCTTTTGACCGGCAGCGTCGCCATCGAACATATATACAATGCGCTTGGCAAAGCGGGTGAGCGTCTTTACATGATGTTCCGTCAACGCCGTACCCAGCGTGGCGACGACGTTTTTGATCCCCGCCTCCCAGCAGGCGATACAGTCGGTATATCCCTCCACCACGATGGCGGTATCCTGCGCGACGATAAACTCCTTAGCCCAGTTAAAGCCGTAGAGGTTTCGCTTTTTATGGAACACGCTCGTCTCGGCGGTGTTGAGGTACTTAGGCTGGCCGTCGCCCATAATGCGCCCGCCAAAGGCGATGTTATGACCCTGCTCATCAAAGATGGGAAACATCACGCGGTCGTAAAAACGGTCGGCAAGCTGCCCGCGCCCACGGCTCACGGCCACGTTGGCATCGATCATTTCCTGCGGGGTAAAGCCTGCCTGCGACAGATGCGAAACCAGCGCGTTGCGACCCGGCGCAAAACCCAGGCAGTAGCGGCGGCAGACGTCGCCGCCCATACCGCGGCTGGCGAAATACTCGCGCGGACGGCTGTCCTTACCGCGCATGAGCATGGTGTGGTAGAACTGGGCGGTCTCGGCGCACAGGTCGTAGATGCGGGCACGCTTGGTGCCGCGCTCGCGATAGGCGCCGGTATCGCGCAGCTCAATGCCGGCACGGTCGGCCAGGTAGCGAATCGACTCAGGGAAGCTCAGGTTCTCGCGCTTCATGATGTAGGTGAAGACGTCGCCGCCCTCGCCACAGCCAAAGCAGTGCCACACCTGCGTGGCAGGGATAATATGAAACGACGGGGTCTTTTCGCCATGGAAGGGGCAGCAACCCCAAAACTCATGACCGCGGGGCTTGAGCTCAACCGTTTCCTGCACAATGGCAACCAGATCGGACGCAGCGCGCACCTGGTCTTTTTCCTCATCGCTAATCACGGATGCTCACCCCCTGCTCACCCAAATGATGACGGATATCGTCAATATTGCCCTCGACGGTCGCGATAAGCTCGTCCAGCGAATCGAACACGCGCGACGGGCGCAGCCAGCGCGTAAACGCCAGCGAAACCGAGGCACCGTACAGGTCGCCTGCATACCCGATCAAGTTGGCCTCGAGATGAGCCGAGGCGGCATCGTCGGCATACGTCGGCGGCAGGCCCACATTGACGGCAGCGGGCCAAACGGTATCGTCGACAAGCACCAGGCCCTCGTAGACGCCATCGGCAGGAACCTGGATGCCCTCGGGTACCTGGATGTTTGCCGTGGGAAAACCCATGTCGGAGCCCTGGTGGCGACCGCCGGCAACAATACCTCGCAGCATGTACGGGCGGCCGAGCAGCTCGGCGGCAAGCTCAACATGACCCTGGCGGAGCTCCTGGCGAATACGGGTAGCACAAATCGTCTGCCCATCGACGCACAGCAGCTCGTGGCCATAGACGTCAACGCCGCGCTCGGTACCCCATGCCTGCATCTCGGCAACGCCCGAGGCGCCGCCGCGGCCCAGCCTAAAGTCGCTACCCACGCGAATCGAGCGGATATCGACGACGCGCGTCAGCAGTTTAAGAAAGCCCATGTGGTCGAGAGCCGCCACCGCAGGCGTAAAGGGAACGGCCACGACCGCATCGACCCCGGTGAGAGCCAGGGCATGCAGACGGTCGGCCGTCGTCATCAATTTTTGCGCGGGCGAAGGGCTCACCACTACGTCCGGGTCGGGATCGAAGGTGACCACGACCGCCTTGCAGCCGTGGTCACGCGCATCGCGAACGACCGCGTCGATCAGTTCGTGATGCCCCCGATGCACGCCATCGAACACACCGATGGCGATCGACGCGGCGCCCAGGCACGCGCAATCATCAAATGCATCGGCGGCGACGATGCGGGCCTCATCCGACTCGCCCGCGAAAAAAACACGCGCGAGCTCGTGGGAGGTCAGCATCATCGAACACCGCCGATCGCCTGCGGAAAGACATGCTCCATAACAAAGCGACCGCCCTCGATACGGGCAAGCGCCTTGAGCCCGCCATCGAGAACCAGCGCAAACGGCGCCTTCGACGCATCGAAGCTCGCAAGCGCGCGCTCAATAGGAATACGACGTCCGCACAGCAGATCGTCGGCAAGATCACCCGGCAAGTCGACGCGCGTGGCGCCCAGTGCCGCAATGGGATCCAGGGCAAAGCCGGCAGCGGACTCGGCAGAAAGTTCCTCGACCGCACGACAGGCACCGATGGAAACAACACCGGAGGCCGTACGGCGCAATGCAGAAATATGCGCCGCGTTGTCGCAGGCACGACCCAGGTCGCGAGCGAGCGCACGGATATAGGTGCCCTTACTCACCGAAAACGCCACGGTCCAAACGCACGCTTCGCCCTCGCCGCTCACGGCAATCAGGTTAGCGGAGTACACCTCGACCGGACGCGGGGGCAGCGACACGGCATTGCCCTCGCGCGCAGACTTATAGGCGCGCACGCCGTTGACCGAAATGGCCGAAAACGCCGGCGGCACCTGCATCTGAGGGCCCAGCATGGCGCACAGGCGCTCGCGGGCATAGGCCGGATCGCGCAAGTCGGCGGCAATGGGCACTGTGCGGACGGCCTCGCCCTCCGCATCATCGGTATTGGTCTCGACGCCAAACGAAATGTCGGCGACGTAGCTTTTGGTATCGAGCGTGAGCATGCCCAGCAGACGCGTTGCCTGGCCTACGCCCACCACCATGACACCCGATGCCATGGGGTCGAGCGTTCCGGCATGACCGACGCGCCGCTCATGGAGGGCGCGTCGGCATTGCGAAACCACGTCGTGGGACGTGCAGCCCACCGGCTTATCGACGGCGAGCAGCATATTAAGTTGAGAAGGTGTACGACGAGCCATGTACCATCCAAAAAGTTAGAGCTCGACGGTCACCGAAGCGGGATCCTCCCCTACCAGCTCGGCCAGCATGGGAAGTGCCGCGGTGAGCGTCTCGGAAATCGTTCCGGCGTTGGTAAAGCCGGCGGCAGCGTGGTGCCCACCTCCGCCAAAGTTGGCCGCAATCTCGGAAACATCAAGATCGCCCTTGGAGCGCAGGTTGCCGCGCACCTTGGTATCGCCCTCGATACCCTTAAGGAACAGGCAGACCTCGACGCCCATCACCGAGCGCACCACATCGACCAGGCCGTCGCACTCATCCGAGGTGACGCCGCAGTCCTTAAGGTCACTCTCGCACGCGTAGCTATACGCCACGCGCCCGTGCGCGACCGTCTTAATGCGACCCATGACGATGGACTTAAGATGCAAGAACTCGACACGCATGCTCTGGTAGACCTCGAGCGCGACGCGCGCCGGATCGGCACCGTGCGCCACCAGACGCGAGGCGGCATGAAACGCGGCGGCGTCGGCGTTCTGATACTGAAAACGACCGGTATCGGTGACCAGGCCGCACAGCAAGCAGGTCGCGATGCTATCGCTTGCGGTAATGCCACAATCGGCCAAAAAGCGGTCGATAATCATGGCGCAAGCAGCGGCATTGACACACCTAAGGCTGACCTCGGCAAACTCCTCACGCGCCGGGTGATGGTCAAAGCATGCCACATGGGCCGAGCGACGCAACACCTCGGCGGAATTATTGAGGCGCTCGACGACCGGCACGTCTACCGAAATGAACAGGTCCGGGTTGCCGGTGTAGGCAGATGCCGGCACCAGCAGATCGGCGCCCTCCATAAAACGGTAGATGCGCGGAACGGGATCGTCGTCTGCCAGCAGCAGGGCGATGTCCTTGTCGGGGAACACCTTCATAAGCGAAAGGCCCAGGCCCAACACGGAGCCCAGGGCATCGCCGTCGGGAGAGGTGTGACCCGAGATCGCAATGGAGGACGCACCCTCGATAAGCTCGAGGATGCGTCGTTTAATATCTGCAGACTCGCACGAGGCGAGATCGGCGGAATTAGTCATCTAAAGCTGCCTCCTGGGCGGCATCCGCTATGGGGTAGCCGTCCTCGTCCTTTTCGATCGCAAGCGTGGCCGGAACGTTTTCCAGCGCACGCGTGATGCGCTCGGCCTCATCGGTCGAGCGATCGATGCGAAAATCGAGCTCGGGCGTGACGCGCCAATCGAGCGAGCGAGCCAACAGGCTGCGAATACGGCCCTTAGCGCTGGCGAGCGCTTCCATAACCTCATCGTAGCGGCTCGCATCACACGACACATACACGCGCGCGAACGAACGGTCCACCGCGACCTCGACCGCGGTCAGGGTAACCAGGTCGAGACGCGGATCGGAAACCTCAAAGAGCAGGATATAACCGAGCTTCTCGCGGAGCTGCTCGCCCAAACGGCGGGTTGCCTGCGTTTGCTTCATAGCGCTACCCCCTACTCGGTACGGGCAACCTGGTCGATGCGGTAACCCTCGATCTGGTCGCCGGGCTTGATGTCCTGGAAGTTCTCCAGGCCAATGCCGCCCTCGGAACCGCTCTTGAGGCTCTTGGCCTCGTCCTTGTAGTGGCGCATCGAGGCAATCTTGCCGTTGAAGACCACAATGCCGTCACGCACCAGGCGCACGGAATCGGTCGCGGCGATCTCGCCCTCCTCGACGCGGACACCGGCGGCGATACCGACTTTGGGCACCTTGAAGGTGTCCAGGACGGTCGCGGTACCCGTGGAGACCTCGACCTCGGTGGGCTTGAGCATGCCGATGCGGGCAGCATCGAGCTCCTCGAGGCACTTGTAGATAACGTCGTAGCAACGGATCTCGACGCCCTCGCGCTCGGCGGCGGAGCGGGCCTTGCCGTCGGGACGCACGCCAAAGCCGATGATGATGGCGTTGGAGGCATCGGCCAGGACGACGTCGGTCTCATTGATGGCACCGACGGCGGAGTGGATCGTGTTGATGCGAACCTCGGACTGATCCATCTTGTCGAGCGAGTCCTGAAGGGCCTCGATGGAACCCTGGACGTCGGCCTTGATGATCAGGTTGAGCTCCTTGACCTCGGCGTCGGCGATGGTCTCGAAGAGGTTCTCGAGCGTGACGTGCTTCACGCGGCTCTGCTCCTCGATACGGGCCTTGAGCGAACGCTCATCGGCCAGGGCGCGAGCCTCGCGCTCATCCTCGAACACGCGGAACTCGTCACCGGCGTTGGGCACGGACTGCAGGCCCAGGATCTCGACGGCGTCGGAGGGGCCGGCCTCGGTGACGGCGTTGCCCTTGGGATCGAGCATGGCGCGGACGCGGCCGTAGGTAAGGCCGGCGACCAGCGTATCGCCCACGTGCAGGGTACCGCGGGTCACGAGAACCGTGGCGACCGAACCGCGGCCCTTGTCGAGCTTAGCCTCGAGGACGTTACCGGAGGCAAAGGTGTCGGGGTTGGCCTTGAGCTCGAGCACGTCGGCCTGGAGCAGCACGGTCTCGAGCAGGTCGTCGATACCGATCTTCTGCTTGGCCGAGATGTTGACGAACATGTTCTGTCCGCCCCACTCCTCGGGGATGATGCCGTACTCGGTAAGCTCCTGGCGCACGCGGTCGGGGTTGGCGCCCGGCTTATCGATCTTGTTGACGGCGACGACGATGGGTACGCCGGCGGCCTTGGCGTGGTTGATCGACTCGATGGTCTGAGGCATGACGCCGTCGTCGGCAGCCACGATCAGAATGACGATGTCGGTCACCTTGGCGCCGCGGGCACGCATGGCCGTAAAGGTCGCGTGACCAGGGGTATCGATGAAGGTGATCTTGCGGTCGTTGATCATGACCTGCGAAGCGCCGATGGCCTGGGTAATGCCGCCCGCCTCGCCGGCAGCGACGCCGGTGTGACGGATGGCGTCGAGCAGGCTCGTCTTGCCGTGGTCGACGTGACCCATGACGGTGACGACCGGGGCGCGGGGCTTAAGGTCGGCGGGATCGTCGTAGAACGAGAAGGTGTTCTCCTCCTCGGGGGTGATGATCTTGATCTGACGGCCAAGGTCGTCGGCAACGAGCTCGACGAGGTCGTCGGACATGGACTGCGTCATGGTGAGCGGCGTGCCTAGCAGGAACAGGCGCTTGATGATGTCGTTGGCCGGAACGTCGAGCGCCTCGGCGAGCTCCTGGACGGTAACGCCCTGGGAGACCTTGATGGCGTCGAGTTCCTCGGGGTTCACGCCCTGGGCCAGCGCCTCCTCAATCTTGCGCTCCTCCTGAGCCTTAGCAGCCTCGCGCTCGCGCTTCTCCTTGCGCTTCTTGCGGCGACCGGTGGACTCGCGAGAGGCCTCCTCGACGGCGGCGCGGGCCTCCTCGAGCACCTTCTCGCGGCTGTACTCCTCGGCCTCACGCGCCATGCGGCTGTAGTGGTCCTCATCGTTGCCGTGACCGCCCTTGCGCTTCTTGCCCTTGCCCTGCTTGTCGGGGTTGGGGAAGTCCATGCCGGCAGCGACGTTGTTGCTGGCGTTGGTGCGATGGCTGTGCGGACGGCTCTCGGAGGCGTTGCGATCGGAGTTGTTGTCGGAGGCGTTGCGATCGTTACGACGGCCACCGCGACGGTCGTTGTTGCCGCCACGACGGTTGCCGCGCTCGGAGGCGCGCTCGGCCTTGGCCTTCGCCTCGGCGTCCTTCTTCTCCTTGAGCACGGTCTCCTGCGCGGCGATCTGGTCGAGCAGCGAGCGGAAGCGCGAACCGGAGTCGGAAGCGGGGACGGCGCGGCGCTGGGCCTCGCGGGCAGCCTCCTCCTTCTCGCGGGCAAGGCGCTCCTGCTCGGCCTTCTTCTTGGCCTCGGCCTCGGCACGGGCGGCCTCCTCGGCAGCCTGGGCGGCGGCGAACTGGCGGCGCTCCTCCTCGCGTGCCTTCTCGGCGGCGATGCGCTCGCGCTCGGCCTCGGCAGCGCGAGCTGCCTCCTCGGCGGCGGCTGCCTCCTCCTCGGCCTGCTTGGCGGCCTCGACTTCCTTGGCGCGGGCCTCGATCACCGAGGCGAGCTGCTTGCGGACCATGGCGACATAAGCGTCCTCCAGGGCGGAGGAAGCGGACTTAGCGGGAATCTTCATTTCGGCGAGATGACCCATCAGTTCCTTGGAGGTCATGCCGAACTCTTTGGCCAGGGTGGACACACGGACTTTTGCCATATGACTTCACCTACCCTTTCTGGCACCTTGGGTGCCTAGAGACTGAACGAGCGTGGGAGATGCGCCGGGACCCGCCCGACGCGACCGCGCGCTAGATCAGGTCCTCCGCATCATCGAAGGCGTCGGTGTCGTGGACACCGCAGAAACGGGAGCCGGGGCGGGCCTGGTTGCGGCACTGGACGCCGTCCTCGGACACGTACTCGCAGCGACGGACGTCGTCGTCCTCCTCGTCACCGATCAGGTCGGCGGCGGGCTCCTCGTGAACGGGGACGTTCTTGAGGATGTCGGCGGCAAGGGTCTCGGACTTGAT